>Ga0268298_10000058_pt1 | contig 131110 bp, 97 predicted proteins | sample WWTPWeurt_MetaG_FD_194462 | JGI IMG/M metagenome (GOLD analysis project Ga0268298, IMG submission 194462) | Activated sludge microbial communities from WWTP in Nijmegen, Gelderland, Netherland - WWTP Weurt | ecosystem: Engineered > WWTP > Aerobic digester > Activated sludge | place...
GTGCCAGCTCCGTCAAATTCACCCGAGCCGATGTGCCCCGATTCGTCGCGATGCCAAAATCAACAATCTTAACAACATCTTCCCCCCCCGCCCGATCCACCAAAAAAATGTTATCCGGCTTCAGGTCTCTGTGAATAATTCCTTGGTGGTGGACGGCTTGGAGGCCGTTGGCGATTTGGAGGGCGATTTTGCACATGCGTTCGGGCGGGACGGGGCCCTGACTGATGACTTTGCTCAGGGTGGGCCCGCGCAGGAACTCCATGACGAGATAGGAACGGCCATCGGGGAGAACGCCGAAATCGGACACGATGACGGTGTTGGGATGCTTGACCTTGCAGGCGAGCTGGGCTTCTTGCAAAAAGCGGTACTGGGCTTCTTCGTCTTGCGGTTTGAGGAGAACCTTGATGGCGACCTCGGCATCAAGGAGGATGTGCCGCGCGCGGTACACGACGCCCATGCCACCTGCGGACAACCGCTCGAGGACATCGAAACGCTCGCCGATGATGGTGCCGACCAAATCGTCGCTGTCGGCACGAGGCGTTTCACCGGATTCAAAGGCTTTTTGCCCTGGACTCGAAACGGTGTTGGCGGTGTCTTTTTTGGTTCCGCAAACATGCGAGTCCCCGTCCACATACAACTCGCCACAAGTGGCGCAGCGTCGAGCCTGAGCGGTGTTGTAAAGACTCACAGAATGGTCTCCCTAAACCCCGGCGACTGCGCGCACGACGTTTCCATTTCACATGGGGCAAAGAAGCAGCCTAGGACGCCATCCCCCTGGCGATGCGGCGTGAAGGCAAAGCTCATGACACCACACCATGTTACACGAGGGGACGCCCATCCAGTGCCGATTTTTCATTGGTTTACCCGTCGGTGTCCACATCCAAACCGCACACATACACCTCGCGAGCCCGACCGAAAACAAATTCCAATCGCACGGCCCCCAAAATCGGACGCGACTCGCGCAGGTGTGCAGCACACAGCGCGCTTGCTTCCAGTGCGCGGGCCGCGATACCGTGCAAACTAGATGGCTTTTGATCTTGCAAACGCCCTGCGGATGGCATCGGAGTGGGCGAATGTGCGTCGGCCCAGGGCGCTGCTGTTGCCGCACGACAATCCTGATCCAGACTCTCTTGCGGCAGCGGCAGGTTTGTCGCTTTTGCTCGAAAAACAGGGCATCGAATGCACGATCGGAATGGCGGGAATCATTGGTCGAGCCGAAAACCGCGCAATGGTTCGCGTCCTGCGGTTCGATTTGAAACCGTTTGAAAACCTGGATCTGGATTCGTTCGGAATTGTCGCGCTGCTGGACACGCAACCGGGGACGGGAAACAACTCGCTGCCGCCGCATCGGCTTCCTGACATTGTGATCGATCACCATCCGACGAGGCCGCTTTCTCTGACGGTGCCGTGGTGCGACATTCGACCCGAGTTTGGCGGTTCCTGCACGATTGTGTGGCGCTACCTGAAACAAGCGGGCATCGAGCTTTCGGCGGATTTGGCGACAGCGTTTTTGTACGGAATCAAAACGGAAACGCGCGATCTGGGACGGGAATGTGGTCCGCACGAACGCGAGGCGTATTTGGAACTGTCGGCGCAGGCGGATCACACCAAGCTGTACGCGATCACGAATCCAAAACTCAGCCGGGAACATTTTGTTGCGATGGATCGGGCGTGTCGGCGCGCCATTTGTTGGGGCGAGCTGCTCGCGGTGAATTTGGGTTCCGTGCCGTACCCAGACTTGGTTGCGGAAATTGCAGAACTTATGCTCGCGTATGAAAAAGCGCGGTACTGCCTGTGTTTGGGAGAGTACGAAGGGCAGGTTTTCCTGTCGATTCGCAGCGAAGATGAAGACTCGCACGCGGGTGAGTTGATTCGTCGGGTGGTGGGCAGCAAAGGTGCAGCGGGTGGACACGGAATGAGCGCGGGAGGCCGTCTGCATCAAACCGTCCGCAACGACACCGAGCTGAAAGTCCTGTACGACGAGGTCGTCGGAAACATGGTCGCGGAACTGTCGATTTCGCAACCGCCTGTGCCGCTTCTGTAGCCTCGGCCCGTTTGCGCACCGACGAGAAGTACTATTCTCGTTTCTTCACGCATTTCTTTGGTGCGTCCCCCTTTACGAAATGCCGAAACATTCACACGTTACCCCTGTTCGGGAAAGCCCGTTTCATGAACCCACTCAAACAGGAGAACGAGTATGAGCAAGCCAATTCCCAAAGTGCAGAAGTACATGACCACCAATCCTCACACGGTTCGTGCGGATTTGCCGCTGGCCGACGCTGCAAAGTTCATGCGTGAACACCAAATCCGGCACCTTCCCGTCCTGCACGGAGGTGAACTCCTGGGCTTGGTCTCCATTCGGGACATTCACTTGATCGAGACCCTCAAAGATGTCGATCCAAAACAGGTGAAGGTCGAAGACGCGATGAGCCAGGATGTCTATGCGGTGTCCCCCGATTCTCCCCTGGATGAGGTCGCAGAGGAGATGTCCTCGAAAAAGATGGGCTCTGCGGTGGTGATGCAAAACGGAAAGGTCGTTGGGATTTTCACCGTCGTGGATGCGCTGGCCGCCCTGGCCGAGTTGTTGCGCACCCGCTTGTCGAAGTAACCCGCCGAGTCCCCCGCACATCCCTCCCTTTCGCTCCCCTTTTCGCTCCCCTTTTCACCCCAATTTTTGGCTCCTCTTTTCACACCCCTTTTCACTGGCCGTTTCACTTTCCGCGTCACGGACCAGCGGAATTTGGATCGGAGCAAGTTTTACGTCCTTCCAACGGAACACCATCGCGGACGCATTCGAGGTATTCCCAATTCCATACGCCAACACAAGACCCCCTTCTGGAATGAGCCCCGCATGCGCGCCATAAAACAGACTGGTGGGAACCAACGCAGGGCCTGTGTTCGCAAACGTCGAATGCGTGTTGAGCGTCCGATTTGGATCGATTCCCAGACTGCGCACCGCAAACGGAATCATCCACGCAGTCGCTGCATTGAAAGCGAAAAAATCGATGTCTTGCAGGGCGAGCCCCGTTTTTTGAAGCACGCCGTGTACGCATTCCGGCAGGAATTTCTCGGCAGCCTGGCGAATCAATCTCCCACCTGCCGGAGCAAGCCGCATCCGCAACGCAGGTTTTTCCCGCACCGATGTGAGGTCGATCGTCAACGCACCGCAGGTGTCCCGAGTGTTCACAGTGTGCGATCCAAGAAAAAAGGGTTCGTTTGCAGGGCCCACCACCATCGCGCAAATGCCATCTCCGTTCGCAATCGAAACCGGTTCATCCGACGGCGCTCGCAGGGAATAAAAACAAGAGCCGATCAGGAGCACCCGGCGAGCCCGACCACTTTCGACCAGAGCCAGCGCCAATTCGATTCCCAAAAGGGATGCCGAACAAGCCGCCTCGAGGTTCATCACCGGACACGAAAGACCCAGGTGCTTTGCGATGTAGGCCGCATTGCCGATGTCGATGTGTGCTGAAAAAAACGAACCTGCGATCACATAGTCGATGTCCGCAAGCGAAAGACCCGCACGGGCCACGGCCTCTTTGGCTGCGTTTGCTTCCAATTCTATGGGATCTTCGTTTTCCCCCAGCCAGAACCGGTTTTTGCAACCGCGAAAGGGGTCTGACAAATAGGGACTCATGGCCTCGTCAAACAGTTGGCTGGATGTGCCTTTCTCTTTGTGGCTCCAGGCTCGGTTCAGCGAAAGGTCCTCAATCTGCGCCACCATGTCCGCGTGGTGTTCCCGCCAAAAATCGTTGGTCATCCGGCGCGAAGGAAAGCGGACGGCGAAGGACAAAAGTTTGCCTGCCTGCATGTTGTTTCATTGCCTCTACGTTGTTGGGTTGGTTCGTTTTGGAGTTGTTTTTGGGGGTCGTTTCGGGGGTCGTTGTGGGGGTCGTTTTGGGAGTTGTTTTGGGGGTTCTGTCTTTCCCCCTTGCGACTACCCGCACGCCGCTTGGCGCTTCAAACTGGCGATTCGGTCTGCGATCACCGGCGACGGAACCGTGGGATCGATCGCGACATCCAGCAAAAACGGACCCGAGGTCGAAAGCGCCTGCTCAAACGCTGCGTGAAGCTCGCTCTCTGTTTGCACGGACAGACCTGCGACCCCTTGCGACTTGGCAAATGCAACAAAGTCCGTGCGCGGCATTTGCGTTTCTACTGGGCGCATTCCCAACGCCACCATGCCATGCTCGTTCAGCCCCAATTGCGCATCGTTGAGCACGACCCACAGCACGTTCGCACCATAGTGAGCTGCCGTGTTGAGTTCGTTGTTCATCAGCATCGCGCCATCTCCCACCACCGCGACCACCCGCCGACCAGTCGCCAACGCCGCACCGACGCATCCGGTCGTGAAGTGACCCATCGAGCCCCACGCTGCGCTCGTGCGATACCGACCCGGTTCAGAAAAACGCAAGTGCGCGTTGCACCACGTGAACGAGGTCCCCGCTTCACTACACACCAGTGCATCCGTCGCATCCACCACCGTGTCCTGAATCGTTTGCATCAGGAAGACTGGATGAACCAAGCCCTGTGTACGCGGAAACGTCTTGTTTTGCGGTGCAGGAGGCGGCAGTTCCACCTTCTTGGTTTGTCGCGAAAACCACTGCGTGCTCTGCGCGCGGTCGAGCAGCGACTCAGCAAACACTTTCGCGTCCGACACGATCCCAAGCCCCTGCGTATTCGGAAACGCCGCACCGAACGCCGTTTGATCGATGTCCACATGAACAAAACTCTTTTGCGGACACAGGTCTTGGGAAAGAAAGCTCGTGACTTCCCCCAAACGACTCCCGATCACCAACACATGGTTTGGTCTGTTCTTCACAAAATGGTCGCGCACACGCCGGCTCCCTCCCGCACCGCTGACTCCCACAAACAGCCGATGGTTTTCCGGGAAAAGCCCTTTTGCGCGCGGAGAGCACACCACCGGTAGCTCCGCACGTTCCACAAAATCCCGCAGCGCGAAAGCGGCCCCTTCCGCACCGGCCCCCAACCACACAAGACTCGTTGGGTCGCTCAGTCGATCCAGACAATCCGAAAGCACATTTTCCGACGGCACAGGCTGGCTGTACTCCCACTTCCCAAAGGTCGGAAACGGACATTCTGCAAGCTGCGTTTGCAGCGACAAAGGCAGCCCCAAATGCGCCACAAAGGGCCCTTCCGCCCCAAAACCTCGGGTCAGCCTGGCCAAACACACCGCTAGCTCCTCTGCTGTTTCAGGAAGCGCAACGTCATGGAACAGACTTCCGGGCCTGAGCAATTCCGACGGCATCGAAGCCAGACTCGTTTCTTGCACCGCCCCCCTTCCCACCTGCGTTCGGGGTGTAAAACCCGTGACAAGAAGCAGCTTCGCCCGCTCACTCCGCGCCGCCTGGACCGCGTTCAGGACATTGAAAATCCCAGGTCCTGTCGTCACGATGACCAAGCCCGGTTTCCCTGTCACCCGGTGGGCTTCGAGCGCCGCAAAACCTGCCCCCGCTTCGTGGCGAAAGTGGAAAAACCGCAACGGACTCATCGACAAACCTGCTGCAAACGGCGCGATGCCACCTCCGAGCACGCCGAATGCGTCCCGAAAACCCGTTTCACAAAGTCTCATCGCGATCGCTTTTGAGATGCTGTTCGCTGTCGGCTTGGCCCACGGGGCGTTTGCCTGCCCCCAACCCACCACATCATTTTTTCGAGTCATGGTTTCCTTTTTTTGCGCGGAATCCGTTACGAAAAGGTGAGCGGATTTGCAAGGATTCTTGAGGACGACTCAACCCAAAAATTGGTGGGTTCTCTGCTGCCTATGCCGACGAGGCCAAGGAAGACAAACCCGCCAAGGCCGAAAAGAACGGCGGCAAAAAAAGCAAAAAAGCAGAAGAAAAGAAGGCTGAGTAGCAACAGCCCGAAAGCCGCCCGTTTGTTTCGGTGAAACAAGCATCAGGCGGTTTTCTTTCGTCCGTCTTCTGGGCTTCAGTTTTCGCCCGGAACGTCGCCCTCGGGGTCTTGTGCGTACATCGCGCTGATTTCGGGGGCGTAGTTTTTGGTGATGATTTTGCGACGCAGTTTTTGGGTGGGTGTCACTTCGTCGCGCTCGATGGAAAATTCGTGGGGCAACACGGAAAAGCGTTTGATTTGCTCAAATCTGGCGAGCGTCAAGTTCACATGGTCGATGCCGTCGGACAACACCGCTCGCACTTTGTCGTGCTGCGACAGTTCGGACAGGTCTTGCGAAAGTTTGTGTTCCTGTGCAAAACGCTGCGTTTTTTCGGGGTCGAGCGTGAGCAGACACGACACAAAACGCTGTCCTTCACACACAACAACGGCCTGGGAAACCAGCGGTATGGCGCGAAGCTGGACCTCGATCGGTTGGGGGGCCACGTACTTGCCCCCGGAAGTCCGCAGGAGGTCCTTTTTTCGATCGGTGATGCGCAAAAAACCCGCGTCATCCTGTTCGCCGACATCCCCGGTGTGCAGCCACCCGTCTTGGAAGGTCTGCGCGGTCGCTTCGGGGTCCTTGTAATACCCCAGCGCGACGTTTGGGCCCAGAAACAGAATTTCCCCGTCCGGCGCAAATTTGAGAGCGGTTCCCGGAATCGGACGACCGACGGTGCCAAGGCGTGTCTGTCCCGCTTTGGGGGTGTTGAGGGTCAGCGGCCCGCAACATTCCGATAGGCCGTAGACCTCGTGGATGGGAATGCTCAGGGACAGGAAAAACTCGAGGACATCCTTGCGAATCGCGGCGGCCCCCGACACAGCGTACCGCAATCTGTCCAGTCCAAGAGAGGCGCGAATTTTGGAAAAAAACAATTTGCGCGCGACCAGTTCCTCGAGAGCAAGCAGACCAAACGGAGAGCCGTGTTCCAAACGATAATGACCCGCGCGACTGCCAACATCCCGAGCCCACGCAATCACGCGCCGCTGAAACGCAGTCTGTTCGGACAACTTTGCAGACAGGGCCGCTTGCAACTTTTCCCACACGCGCGGCACACCAAACAGAACCGTGGGCCGGGCCGCAAGGAGCGTCTCCCTCAATTTGTCAATGCCGCCCGCAAAGTAGACCTTCGACCCGGCGGTGATCGAAATGTAGATGGTCAGCATTTGCTCCGCGATGTGCGAAAGGGGCAAGTACGAAACGAGCACGTCAGGCGCCCCAAAGTCATACGAGGCAAGGCCCGTGCGTGCAGTCCACGCGAGGCTCGTGTGGGACAACATGACGGCCTTGGGATGACCGGTCGTTCCCGACGTGTAAATGAGCGACGCAACGCCGCCTCCCGAAAGACGCGCGAACCGCGCCTCTGTTTCCTTTTCGTGGCCTTCTGCGGTCGCCAAAAACTCGGCCAAACTCACAATCAAACCGGGGCGAGACAGAAGGGGTTGGTGTGAACCGGGGGGTTCGATGGACACGATGCGGCGCAACTTCGGCAACGACAAAAGATGCGGAAACAGAAGTTCGATTTGTTTGGACCCCTCCACCACCAGAATCTCGGCTCCGCAGTGACCCAGGATGTACGCGGCCTGCTCAGCGGTCGAATTCATGTAAATCCCGGACGCCGTACACCCCGCCACCTGCGCACCGAGGGCAGACAACACCCATTCCAACCGATTCTCACAAAAAATGGCCACGGCGGCACCTTCGGACACCCCCGCCGCCACACACGCACAGGCAAATTGAAACACCTGGTCTCGGTATTCCGCGAACGTGAGCGCCTGCCAACTCCCGTCGGTCTTGCGCTGGAACAGAGCCGTCTCGCTGGGTCTTGCGCGAGCGTGTTGCCACAAACGGTCCAATACCAAGTCGCGCGCATCCTGTGTCTGCATGCCGCCATGCTATCGGGGTCCTTTGCGAAGAATCAACGCCAAACAACGCAAAGCCGCATTGTTTCGCACTGGCCCTGCACATGCGCCGCATCCGAAAACACACGGAAGGACGGTTTGGGAGTCTGAAAAAGCAAACAGAGAACAGGTCTGCAAGAACGAGGCCGTGAGCAGGAACTACTTTTCTACAAACAGGAGGGTTTGTCGGGGGGGAATCACAATTGCGGGGCCGGTAATCGTGGCGTTCGACACAAGCTCTGTGAGTTTTCCGGTCGGGAGTGTACACGCGGTCTGTGGATCGTCGCTGCGGTTGATTGCTACATACACCTTTTCAGCCGGCTCTGTGCCAAACGGAAGCTGCGTGGTCATTTGATAAACCCACAAATCATCGCGGGCCTCCAGCGTCTTTCTTTGGCCACGTCGCAGGGCCGGATGGGCCTTCCTGATCGCCGCGAGTTTTTTCACCCGATCAAACAACCCAAACTGGTGGCACGAAGTGACTGCACCGCGCAAAGTCCCATCGGAAAAGAACAACGTGCGCCGGTTGTCTGGATCGCCTCCTCCTGCAAGACCATACTCATCTCCGTAATAGATTAGGGGTGCTCCTGGACTCGTCAGCAGAAACGCAAAAGCGTTGGCCAGCCGTTCATACGCCTCTTTGGTTTGGGGCTGAGTGGGCAAGTTGTTCCACGTCCGTTCTTTTGCGGGATCGCTGTTTTTTCCGTCGGACCATTCATCGAAAAGGGGTTCGTTTTCCGCAATGTGAATTGGACGCACCACATCGTGATTTCCGATCCACGGACTCATCACAGGAGGCGGTGCTCCTGCCTTTTCACATCCATAATAGGTGTCGTTTGTCCGCGCAAACTCTGCAAGTTCCCACATCGGAAGGTGCTTTCCGGTGGTGCCGCGAGACAGAACCGCAGACGCGAGATTCGCGCGCAGCGGAAAATCGAACTGACCATCCAGCATGGTTTGCGGATCGACAAACCGCTTCAAGTTGTCGCGATTCCCAAAATCATAGGTTTCTCCCGTCACAAACACTCGCTTGTTCGGAAACTCTTTCAGGAGTCGCGTTCTGAGACCTGTGTACCACTTCGCACTGATGTGTTTGACCGCATCTGCGCGATAACCGTCAGCGTCGGTGTCACGCAAAAGACGCACGGCGGAATCGAGGGAATAGTTGAGGGCATCCGGCACGTCATAATTCCAGTGGGGCAGATACCCCTGAAACGCGCACCGCGTACCGATGAGGGGATTTTCCGCCGTTCCATCCCATTGGCAGGGGTTTTCCGATTGGCTGCCGCAGATGCACTCCTGTGGCGCGTTGTTTTTCAGAATGGGGGTCAGATCGTCTTTCAGCGCGACATTCGGCCAAAACCACGCCAGCGCGCCGCTTGGATCGAGAATCGATTTCCCATCCTTCGACATGACCGGCAATCCTCGGGTGTCCAAATCGGGCCCGTGCGCTTCAAAAACGACACTCTGTTCGTGGACGTGAACCATCGCGTAATCGAACAGAACCTTGATTCCTTTGCTGTGTGCGCGGGCCACCAATTCCTTGAGTTCGCCCTCTGTACCGAAATGTTCCTCGACGCGATTTCCACCGACCGGCCACTGATCGAGTGGCCAATACCCATGGTATCCGCTGTACGCATGCCCCCCGACCTGCCGTTTGTCGGCCTTGGGATTGATCGGACTCAGGTAGTTTGGGTTGTCAAACGGAACCGTTACCCACAACACATTCACACCCAGGCTTCCAAAGTACCCCTCATCGATCTTGCGGATGATGCCTGCGTAGTCTCCCCCTTGATAATCGCCGGGACGTTCGGCCTTGTCCTTTTGAAGGAACAGATCGTTGTCGCGGTTCCCGTTGTAAAAACGGTCTACAAACGTGAAATACATGACGGCATCGCGCCAGTCGAAATCGTCTTTCGGAGGCAAGGTTTCCGTGCAGGAATTGGCTTCCCCAAGCGGTTGGTGATCACACGTTGCAATCGGTGCCGTTTGACACTTTGCTGTAAATTTGCTGCCAGGATGAAGCGGATTGGGATCGTCTCGCCATTCCTTTCCGTTCAGGACAAACTTCACTTCGGACTCCCGACCATGCGGAAGATGAAGCTCCCCTTCCCACACTTTTCCGTCGGTACTGAGTTTGAGCGGATACCCAACGTCCCAACCCAGAGGTCTGTAATTCCCACGCAGTTCTACACGAGTCACACCGGCTTCGGACGGAATCGAATACTTCTCTTTGCAAAACCGATGCGCTTCATCGCAAGGCAGGGGATCGCCTCCCGGTCCTTTGCAAGTTCCTGCTTCAACAACGGGGGAAGCAGGCGCGGTGCAAACCGGCGGATCGGGGGGAAGGGGTTCTTGAATGGGTTCTTCGGTGGTTGGGTCCTGTCCGCAATGTGCCAACAAGGGAAGAACCAGAAGTGCCCAAAACCGGGGCCGAGTGAGGGCAAAACGCATGGTATGTCTCCGTTCGCTGTCCAAAAAATCCCCCCGTTTATAGGTTCACTTTTCCGGTGTTTCCGGCTTCATCCTCGACGGTCAAATCAATTCCGAGGCTTGTATCCAACGTGCAATCCAAAGAGAACTGTCCCAAGGGGGCCGGGAGCGTTTGGACTTCCGTCTTTCCGTCCTTTTTGCTCTGGGCCGTCACGCGCAGGGAACCGGACGTGGGTACGTCGCCATCGCTCGGGCCTGTCAAACGCAACAAACGAAACCCTGCACCGACGGGAAAAACAGCCTGGCCGCTGATTTTTGCGCCGTTTCGGGTGGCCGTCACGCGCAGCGCGTCTTGTGCAGTGACCGAAAAAGGACGGCTCGTCACTTGGTACGTTTTTCCGCCGCTTTTTCCGGTCACAAAAAAGCGATAATTTCCGACGGGAATGCCAGCCGCAACCTCGATTCCCGCAGCGGTTTTGGTGGCATATCCCACCGCCTGCCATTCGAGCGCCCACAGATGCGCCTCTGCTTTGCCGGGCGCTGCATCGACAGGAGAGGGCGTGTATGTGAGCAGGACATCGCGCCCCCTTGGCCCTATGTTTCGTCCGTTCGCATCGAGAACCGGTGAAAACTTTGATGGGGAAGTCTCGCGTTCCAGCCGAACAGAGGGCGTGTCTTCTTCGGGATCACCACCATAGAAAACGAACACCGCGCGACCCGAAACGCGCTTGATGAAAGCTGCGGGCTGAGCCTCGGTGGGCCGTTGCGAACGCACGAACAAATCCGCCGGAATCTGTGCCGGAATTTGCCCGGCGAGCGCAGATGCAACAGGCGTAATTTTTTGCGGTGTCCCCGATGAAAAAGACAGTCGATCGAAACGACCCATTTTGGAAACTTCGGGGTCCTCCTTTTCCGGTGTCATCGCGACTTGCAGAAGTTCGAGCGACCGTTCGAGAAGCCACTCTCCCTCGAGCGGTCCAAAGATGTTGATGGACGGTTCATAGCCACCGCGCAACCAATTTTCGACCCCGAGCAAATACCCAATGTGGCCTTGTGCATACCCAAGAACAAACGTGCGGTTTTCCCCGGCAGGGGACTTCTTCCGCAACGCATCGGCAAGCAGCGAAACGGGCTCTCCGGGAAGGGTTGCAAGCAAAAGTGTTTCGTTTTTCAGGTGCTCTTCCTCGACGGGACCGCCGGTTTCGGTGCGGACAAAAAGAGGAAGACCCGAAAGCCTCAGCGCAGACAACGTGGTGCGCGTGGTTTCACAGCCGGGCAGTCTGGGTTCGGGGACTCTGAGAATCGCGGAAATGAATGTTTGCGCAGCGGAAAGCTCAGCACAGGACGCATAAGGAACACCGGTTGCGCCAGGAATGCCATCGACGGGAAGCACCGGCTTTTTGTCACCACACAGACCCGCACCAAACGGAACATTGAATTGCGTGATCGGAGAACGCGCAGAACCGTCTGGGTTCAAGAGTCCGCTTGTATCAAAGGGGCGCTGTGGGTCAAAGGGGGCATAGGTCATCCCGTTTCGGACCCGCAGCTCGCGCCCGTTTTGCACCGAGCGCGTCGCGATTTCCAGCGCAGCCGTGTCTTCCGTTTGAATGGAACGCCACAGATCGAGCAAACGCGGCGCGGCACGTTCGCCCAGGGATTCCATGCGCGCAAAATCTTCACAAAGTTGTTTTTTGTCGTCGCACGCAGACAACCCCGACACGCCTTTGGGGGACGCATCCCCCGCTGGACCTTGCAGGTGCATGGCCATTACGGGTTTGGAAAAACGATCCTCTGTTGCCAGTTCAATGTGGCCCACCGCGTCCGTGGAAATGAACGGATTGTCAGAACCCCCAACCGTCCCATGGATCGGAAAGCTGGAAATGAGTGCGAGAGGATCGTTTTTCGCATCGTCAATGCGCAACAAAAGGAGTCTCTGTTCCTTGTGTTTTCCGATGGGTTTCCCGTCGGGACCTGGCATGTCGTCATCGTCTTTGCGGCGGTCTGCGTATACCTCGTCCGCACGATCCCAACCATCCCAAATGCCAGCCCCAAATTTCGCAGGTTGTTTCGCTTTCCACGCCGCGAGCGCGGCCTGTGTTGCGGCCAAAAGGAGGCGTTGGTATTGCTCCTCCTGAAACAAATCGAAACCAAGAGACAGGTGGAAGGTGCCTTGATACGTTCCGGGTCCTGCATGCGTGTGGCTGGTCAGGAACAAGACGTGTCCTCGTGAGTCTGGAAAACCCGCCATGGACAGAGCCCGTTCAACATCGAACACCAGACGATCGAAAGCGACACACAAATCCGCTTTCAGGAACACGACGCTCTCTGCACCGGCCTGCAAAAAAATCGCGCGGATTTTGGGTGTGGTTTGTATGCCAGCCGAAGGAGCAAACGCCTTGGCGTGTGGACTCCGGCGCGCATCGGGGGCTTGTCCTCCCAGCGCCTTCATCCGGGCCGTGTAGCCCCCAAGGGGTGTTCCAACAGGAAGACCGATATCGACCTCGGAAACCCCCGCAAACACAGAGCCCTTTTCGATGGTTTTTCCGACGGAAACAGGTGCTTGTCCGGTTTCGTAGACGCAAGCTTCCTCCTTTTTGGAGGGAGTCTCTTCTTCTTGTTTTTCGGGCGCAGTTTCACACGAAAAAAAGGGAAGGGAACAGACAGACAAGACAGAAAGGAACGAAAAGGAAAGAGCGAGGCGGGAAGAAGTGCGCATGGGGATTTGGGGGTCAGAGCGCGGGATTCAAGCGGCGGCGACGTTGGATCGCCCACAGACCCAGAAGGACTGCCGCGCCGAAGGCAAAGAAGGAAGAAAGACCGTTCCGCTTTTCGGTGTCAGGGCTGCCCGTTCCCGAGGCAGAACCCGTGACCGGACCCGTCACCGAGCAACCCCCGGCTTCCCCCGATTCCCCGGCAGCGTTTTTCTTGATCATGCAGCGGTTTTTGGGACCGGTTGCGCCGTCGGTCTGCACACATTCCATCGAGGAAGGACAGGCCCAACCCAGCGCCGGATCGCACACTTTGGTGCAATAACGGGTCGCTTTGGGGTCCTCTGTGGGGGCGCTGCATTCGCCCGAGCCACAATCTTGGTTGCGCGTACATTTGCCTCCGAACGTGCCGGGTTTGGGAGTCCCTTTGCTGTACATGGGAGGCAGACAGATTCCATCCACGCATTCCAAACTTCCGGCGCACAAACGGTCTGGATTGCAATAGTGCGTGCAGATTTGGCCGACCGGAGTGATGGCACATATTCCGTCTTTGCACTCTGTGCTTTGTTCGCAAGCTTGACCGATGGGACGCAGATGATCGTCGCCGGTTCCGCTCGGATTGGGAGCAGGCACAGGAGGTGTCACACAGGTGTTGTTTTCACACTTTTGACCGGGCGCGCAATCGTTGGGAATGGCGCACGTGGGCGTTCCCGATGTGAACCGGACTGTGGAAAACGCAAAATTGCCCACGCGGTCATACGCGGTCGCGGTCAATTGGTACGTTCCAGTGGTGGTCAATCGGACACGCGCGACGGACTGGGGCGGACGAAGTTCAGCGACGGGATGCGCGCCTCGGGCTTCGCCATTTTCGACTTTGGACAGACTCAATGTGATGTGGTCAAGACCCCGATCGGCCTTGGCATCAACGGCAAGCTCCACATCCTTTTCAACAGAGGCCCCGTCCGTCGGTCTCAGAATGTTCAGGGTAGGCGGAGCAGCGTTGCCCGGCTTCTCTCCTTGGCGCTCCCCCAAGTTCTCTGTAAGAACTTTTTTGCTGTCTTGATAGTCCCCCGGTTTGAAGCCACACGGACCTGCATCTGCGGCAAGGCCTCCCAGGAAACCCTCCGCGTTGGTCACGCTGGGATACATGATGTCTTTGTTGTTTTGAACGTGGCCAAGGCCATAGGCGTGACCGGCTTCGTGCGCAATGGTGACGGAAACTTGAGCCCCGTTTTCCCGAAGAGAACGGGAGAACGCAAAGTTCAAATTCGTTTCGCTGTTGTTTTTGCAATCGCCGGGAGAAATGCCGACGATTCCGCCACCCAAACCGATGTCTGTTTTGTCGCCCCCAACGACGGTCATTTGATAATCGCCGGACAAAGGCCGACTCAACACGACATCGACATCGTAATCGGAATACCAGGCTTGGACTTGCTTGTGGACTTTGACGAGTTCCTCGAGCCGTTTCGAATTTTTCGGATCGAACGGGTCGATCGTGACAATGCCTTGGTTCTTGAAACCAGAATCGCGGATTCCCTGGTTTTCCATCGAACTGTCGCCGACGCGCAAATCCACTCCGTCGTAATTCACAAACAAAACGTGGCGACCGTTAAAACCGAGCGCCTCGCCGATGGGCTTTTTGCTCGGACAGCTTGGGAAAATAACTTGGTCGCCTCCGATGATCGTGTAGCCCGACGGAGACAGACCCGAGGTATCGCACGCGGATTCCGTTTTCTTTTGTTCGGAAGGAACTGAAAGTGTGTCTTGAGGCCAAGCTTGTTCGGGCAAGTCCAGCGACGAACCGCACGCGGAAAAAACCAGACTTCCAACAAGAACGGGCGAAAGCCGGAAGGTGAAACAACCGGTCACTTTTCGGATTGAATTTCGGGTGAGTTTTCCGAAACGCCCGAGGCGGTTTTCATTCGTGGGCAAAGAAACATTCGACGAAGCGGGGGTGTGTGACAAGCTGCGCATGCGCGCACCGTACCGCTCCTTTTTAGGAAGTGGAAGAGGCTAAAAACACGCGCGGGACAAAAAAGCGAGGCACTCGGTGTGATGGGTGCCGGGGTGCATGTCGAAGGGAATGACCTCGGTCACCTGATATCGATTTTGCCCCTGCTGCCCCTGTCTGGTCAGCCACAAAAGATCGCGAGCCAGGGAAGACGGATTGCAACTCATATAGATGATGCGATGCGGCGCTTTTTGAACGAGCGCGGAAAGCGTCTGCACATCGCAACCTTTTCGCGGAGGATTCAGGAGCGCCACCGAACGTCCGTGCCGGGTTTGCGAAACAGGCAATGTGGCCAACAAATCTTCAACTTTTCCGACGAAAAACCGCGCGCGATCTTCCGCAAAACCAGCCGCCAGAACAGACGCCCGAGCGTCGGCAACGGCACTTTCACAGACCTCAATCCCATACAACGTGGCTTGCGGATGTTCGCGCAGAACCGTGAGCCCAAGCCCAGACACACCACAATACAGATCGAGCAGCGTTTCGATGGACTCTGCGCGGAGTTTTTCCGCAACGGTTGCATACATGTTCGTGGCAACTTCGCGGTTCACCTGAAAAAACGAACGGGCGGACAGCCGCAAAGGCACGGTGGTGTGTTCCCAAACAAAGGAGTTCCCGAGGAGAACTTCATCATGCGTCGCTCCGCCCAGGTCCATATCGGTGTCTGGTTCCGCGCCAGATTGCGACTGCTTCAGCACGGAAGTTCCAGCGTGGTTTTGCAAAAAAATCGCGTTGTGAGAACTCGGATTGTGGTGAAGGACAACGGAAGAAACGAACGCATGTCGATCGGCAATCGCTCGCGCAAACGCTTCAAGCTGCGCGGGTTGAAACGATGCGCACTGTGCAAACACCAAACTGACTTGCACTTCACCGGAAAACACCTCGCGAAGGAGCACGTAACGCAGATTCCCGCGACGGTCTTGCTCGCTGTATGGGAGGATTCCGAAAGGAGCAGTCTGCTCTGCGACGGTCTGCGCAACAGCCATCACGCTTTTGCTGTTGGTCTTGCAACTCGCGATCGAAAGCACGTTGTGGGAACGTGGCGCGTAAACACCCAGAAAAAGACCGCTTCGGCTGTGCGGAGCAGCCACATATTTTGCACGGCATCGGTAATGTTCGGGCGAAGGGGCCTTCACACAATCCGCCACGGAAGTCGTCACTTGGGAAAGTGCATCGCGAACGCAGCGGGTTTTCCAAGCAACCTGTGCTTCATACGACAAGTGAAGAACGGAACAACCCCCGCACAAACCAAAATGCGGACAGCCCGGAACGACTCTTTCTTGGGCGCACAGGTGCCTTCGGAGCACTTCCGCATGCGCGGGTTTGCCGTGCGCGCTGACGTGTTTGACCAAAACAGTGGCCTCTTCGTTTGGCAGAAGTCCGCGCACATGAATCGGCGTAGGAACCCGATCGAAAACCCATCCTTGTCCGTCTGAAGTCAGCGAGGTCGCACGAACCTTGAGCTTCTGTCCTGCGCGAAGTTTTTTGGTCAGCAAGTTCTCTGGCAAGTTCTCTGGCAAGTTCTCTGGCAAGTTCTCTGGCAAGTTCTCTGGCAAGTTCTCTGGCACCGGTTTTTCCACTGTTATTTACCTCGCGTTTTTCCTCATCTGCCTGTTTGGGCAGCACGTTGACCCGCACATCGCGCGCATCCTAGCCCGTTTCACACCATCTTGTGATTCCTTGTGGCCTCTGTGCTTCTATGAGAACCAGTCAGGAAGGCTCCCGGAGCAGTCTGTTTGAAAAAAATAGAAAGACTCTGCTTGTACAGACAAAGCGAGTTGTGTAAGTTTCATCTCAGCCTGTGTAACGAAAGGAATCGGAGTAACAAACATGTCCAAAAAAACGTCCCGTGCCAAGACCACCACCACCACAAAGCCCGCTCCTGCGCGCCGTCCGCCCGCAGCCAAACCCAAATCGACTGCGCAAGATTTGGAACGGCTCATCAAACAAATGGCCGTCGAGCGGCAACACCACCTCGATTCCATTGCAGAGATCGACCAGACGTTCAAGGAATTCGGCATCAGCACGGAGGGGGGAAAACGATCCAAAGGTGGGTCGGACGGAGCGGCCAGCTCGAAAAAAAGCAAGGGCGGCAAAGCCGGTGGGAAACCCGCCGCAAAGTCGGGCGGGAAGACGGGCGGAGCGAGCAAGTCCTCCAAGAAAGCCAAGCCGGCCAACCGCAAGGGAGTGAAGCCCGGACGATTTGAAGTCACGGGAGACCAGTTGATTGTGGATTTCCTGCGCGCCAACAATGGTGCGACCACAGAGGAAATTCGGAAGCACTGGGATGCAGCGGGAAGACGCGGCAAGGCCGAAAACAACCTGACCAATTTGGTTCGCTCTGGAAAAATCTCGCGCACCAAGCGCACCGACGGTCCCGGCAGCCGCTACGAGGCTCTGTAGGTCCATTCAACCACCACGGCGGGGGTCTTCCAGACTTCCGCGCGGGTTTGTCTGTAACACACCGGGTGTAGATCCTCTCGTGGGCTCCTACACCACCTGTCTTGCTCCCTCCAACATTCTTGTGTGTCCTTTTTTTCTTCGTACTTCGCAACGCAGGTCCAGCAAGGTCGTTGGACCTTGTTTTGGAAGCAGTGCGGGGTTTCTCGAACCACTCCTTTTGCATTCCAGGGGACCGGTACGTGGGGCAAAGCACACACAAAAACACAGCGAGGAGAGCGTTCTCCTAGAAGGTGAGGACGATGTCTGAACGATTGAAGGAACTGTTGCGCTTTTGCGAGCTGCAAAAAGAAGATCCGTTTCCCCTGTATGGTCTCGCACTGGAATATCGAAGCCTTCAGCAATGTGCGGAAGCCGGTGCGACGTTTGAAAGACTCCTTGCGGAGCATCCGACCTATGTGCCGCAATATCTGATGTATGGGAAGCTTCTGGCGAGCGACCTTGCGAATCCCGAGAAAGCCAAACAAGTGTTGGCGCTGGGCCTCGAACAAGCCCGCCGAGCCGGAAATCGACACGCACAGAAGGAACTCAGCGAAGAGTTGGCTGGTTTGTCGAACTCTTGAGCGGCATCTTCCCAAGGGTCAACATGCAGAACAAAAGCGCAGCGGGAAACGCGGCGTGTACGCGGAGAAACACATGAAAACAAACAGCAACAGGGTTCTGTCTTTTGTCGGTTCTTTCGTTCTTTTTTGTTTGTCGGGATGTCCGGGCCCCCAAGTCAAACCGACGACAGAGACGGAGCAAGTGACGGCGCAAGCCACTGCAATGTTGGAAGCCAAAAGTGGAAGTTCGGCCACAGGAGAAGCGACCTTTTCGCAGGTCGAAAGCGGTTTGCGCATCTCCATTCGCATAAAAGGTGCGACAGAGGGTGAACATGGGCTTCACATCCATGAAAAAGGGGACTGTTCCGCAGCCGATGCAAGTTCTGCGGGCGGCCACCTGAATCCTTTGGGACACGACCACGGGGGTCTTTCTCAATTTCCGCGTCACGCTGGAGACTTGGGGAACATCACCGTCGGAAAAGATGGAAACGGACAGCTTGAAATCCTGGTCAAGGGACTCACCGTTGCACCGGGCGAAGGGTCTGTCGTGGGAAAAGCCGTGGTGCTGCACGAAAAACCGGACGATTTGCGCACGCAGCCATCTGGAAATTCCGGCGCGCGAATCAGTTGCGGCGTGATTGCAGCGAAGTAATTTCCGAAGGGGAGCGGTTTGTTTTGGATCGGGGGGTTCGGAGCGGCGCAGCGGTTTGCGCCGTCCGGTTAGTTTTTGGTTTGCTGCTGCGGGCCGATGTGAATCATGTTTCCCGCAGAGTACGCGGCAAATTCAGGAGCGTAGAGTGATTGAATTTGAGCAGGACCGACGCGGAAATGCCCGGCCAAGTTGGCTCGCAGCCGGTATTTGAACGTGTATTCCCCGGCGGGAAGCCGCTCGAAAAAGAAGTTCGTTCCTGAATCGCGGACTTCTTCGTACCAATAGATTCCCAAGTCCCACTTGTAGCGCGAAACCGTCGTATCCGGTTCCATGCCCGCCGCGCGCGGATCGCGCAGGTGAACGTACTCTGCTGCGTGTTTTGAGCGCAGCGACAGTTGCACTTCCACTTCGTCTCCGGGTTGCAACACCGCACCTTCCGCGAGCGGCGCAATCGTCCATTCCTTCCCGTTGTTTTTCCGCAAAAAGTATTTGCGTTCCACATGGAAGAAATCGCCGCGCGCCTCATCCGGCAGTTTTTCCGTCGAGAAATGCCACGTCGTCGAAGCAAACATGTATCCCTTCGTCGCTTTTTCCACTTTCACGGTGTGGTGTTTCTGCGGCTCGACTTGTGCCCCCGGAATCAGGATCTGTGTTTTCCCAACATACTTGTCCGGGTCAAACACGAAGGATTCCGACATCGGGCCAATTTGAACGTGGGCCTCCTCGCGAATACCCAACGCTTTTTCCGCGCGCAAGTAATGAACCAGCGAATAAATCACTTCCGCCGTCGCTCGCGTTGATTTCCATTGGCTCATTTTTTTGTTCAGGAGCAGCCACAAAACGAGCCCGTCCCTCTTCGCATGTTTCGGATCGAGTTCCATGAGCACGCGCAGCGCAAACGCATGCGATTCGATCGTGTCGTTGTACCAAAGCCACGACCGATCTTCTTTGGCCCAGTGCGTTCCAACGTCCTGTTCTGTTTTGGCAGAATCCATCACCGAATCCCACACGAGCTTTGCATCCTGCGGTCTTCCCATCCGCTTGAGCGTCAGCGCGAGCAGTCCCTTGATGTAGGGAGAGTGGTTCTTCCAATGCTTGAATGTGTACTCCAGAATTTCTTTCCGCTCGCTCATCGTCAGCGCGTCGCCCGTCCAAGAGGAATCCGGGAACGCCGTCGCAACATAGTTGAGCAGCGATAGAAATTCCCAACAGCATTCGTTCCGTTTCATGAGCTTCAGGTAGTCCGAACGGTAGTGTTCCGCCATGTACTGAAAGCCGCGCTGCACCATGTCTTTGGGAATCTCGACCTGAAATTCGGTGGCTCGCGCAAAACCGTTCAGAAGGTACAGCGTCATGTACGGACTCGGAGGACCTCCGGGAAACCATGGGAATCCCCCCGATGAAGTCTGCGCTTTGCGCAATTTTTGGAGCGCCGAATCCCTTTGCGCCCGCGCAATTTGCGGATCGAGGGTGTTGATGAGCCCCCATTCTGGATCGCGTCCGCCTTTGGACAGTTCGAGCCACGGCGATTCCTCGAGCGTCATCTTCCGGTTCGGATCATGTTGATCCCAGGAATCGAGCTGCGTTTTGCGTTTGCCAAACTCCTCTGCCGCTTTGGCGACTTGTGGAAACTCGCGATACACCGACGACACAATCCCCGTAGAGAGAAAACGATTGAGCGTCTGTTCCACACATTCATACGGATAGTTCACCAAGTACGGAAGCGCCTTGAGCACCGTATAGAAAAGCTGCGTGTCGAGCGTCACGACAAGCTGTTCGTGAATCAAAGACGGATCATCATTCCGTTTCATGTCCTCGAACGTCATCGTGCGGCTGTCTTTGTCCCGCAGCGTCACAAAACGCGACTGCACCAGGTGCATGCGGCTTGGCAAAATCGGCAAAGGACGCAGCTCACCGTCGGCAAAATCGCCCGCTTGAGCCATCACTTTGAACGCGACCGTGGACACGCGCGGCGGCGCAGTCATCGGAAAGGTCACGCTCGTGCTTTGGCCCGGCTCGACGGAAAACGACTGGCTCCCTTGCCGTACTTGAAACAGCGGCAACAGGTTTTGCTGCGTGTCGGGATCAAAAATCTCCAGGTTGAGCTTGCCCGACAGTTTTTTGTCCCCCGCGTTGTTCACCATGACTTTCAGTTCCGCGCTGTCGGCCTCGCGGAAAAAGCGCGGCAAATACGGCCGCACCATCAGTTCCTTCACCGTGCGGACTTCTTTTCGCAAACTCGCGCCTTGCAGATCGCGCGTGACGGCGTGAACCCAGACGTTCCACGAAGTCACCGAATCCGGCACCGCAAATTCAATCGCGACCGTTCCATCTTTTTCCGTCACAAGTTGCGGGAAAAAGTAGGCCGTTTCCGCAAAGTTGGAACGCAGCGTCGTGCCTGCATCTGCGCTTTCGGACTGCTGCGGACCACGGTTTTTGCCTCCGCCTTGTTCTCTGTCTTTGCCTGAATCCGGTTTTGATTCACCTGCGGATTCCTCCCGCTTTTCCATGGCCGGTGCCTCTTCGGCCATCGCGCGAGCGGGCGCAGCGGCTTTCGGGGCGGGAGGCGGCATCCCTCCCGGAGCTCGCAACGACCGCATGATGGGCATTCCCCCTGTGCGATGCCGGGCACCCGGTCCGCCGATTCCATAGCTGTCTGGGAAGACCAAACTGTCCACCGAAAGGGGTGGGACATGCACGTTTTCCCACAAGCTGTTGGAATGCACCCATTGAGGATGCTGGCTGTCCAAGTTGATGCGGCCATACGAGATCGCCGAACGGCTCGGGTACAGCGACAGAATCGACGGTGGCGTGTGCGGCGCGAACACGTCCAGACTCCGGTCATACATATAAGACAGAAGTTCCACCATGCCTTTGCCGAGCACTTCTTCCTTCGGTCCCCGCACGGCAATCCGCCACGTTTCCTTCTGGCCCGGACGCAATTTGTCGCGCAACGTCGCAAACGACAACTTGAGTTCCTTGTTGTCCCACGGCACCGAGAAGGACAAGTTTCGAGCCATGTACTGATGGTCTCGCACGGCCCAGACTTGCACACCGATGCCGCCGCGATCTTCCTCTTTCATCGGCAGCTCGATGACCCCTTGCTGTTTCGGGGTCAGCATCCGTCGTTCCAACAGTTTTCCGTCTCGGTGCAGCTCCAAAAAGACCGTTTGATCCGAAAGACCCGAATGGATCAGCAACCGCGCTTTTTCCCCAACCCGAACCTGCCCCTGTTCCGCCACCACCAGCAGAGGAACTGCCACCGGTTTGCTTCCTGACACGACAAACTCGTGCCACGTTTCCGCAGTCTGGGAAAACGCATCTTGCGTCGTGTACCGCAGTCTGTATGCACCCGGTGTCAGCGCCGGCAGTTTCACTTCCGCGACCCCGTTTTCCCCATGTTCAAGTTTGCCCGCCGCTTTCTTTTCTCCATCTGCGAACGACGCCAAAGTCGCCTCTGCTTGCCGGCTTCTGTCCCAACGGGGGAACAGTTTGTCGCCCGGCGTCGCAAAGGTTTCCGGCATCGCGCCTCTCGGAGGCGCAGGCCGCACCTGTTCCGCAGGAGGCAGCGTCGTTTTCGGCTGCACGAGCGCAAACAGTTGATAACTCCCTTCCCCTTTTTGAGGCGCGCCATCCAGATTCGCTCGCCTGATGGAAAACGTCGCCGTCTGCCCCTCTGAAACGAAACCCACGTCGGTCGAGATGTGTGCTTCCACCGATGAAAAGCCCAGCCGGAAACTCCGTTTCGCCGACCGTGTTTCTCCGCCTTCATCCGTCAGATCCGCTGCGACTGCATACGAATACGTGACCGCTTTGCCCAACCGTTCATCTGCCAAGGGCAAAAACGAAAGCTCGAACGAGCCATCCGGTTGCAGCTCCGACACGCCCGTGGCCACAGTCTGTTCTTCGCTGCCGCCGTCGTTTGCACTGCGGAACCCCCAAAAACCCCACCACCACGGATACATCGTCTGTCGCTTCACCCGCCATTTCACTTTTCCGCTCGTGACCGGCAGTCCGAAGTAGTACTTCGCTTCCCCCTTGAGTTTCGCCGTTTGGTTCAGCCGCAGCGCCACCGTCGGATCGGTCAGGCTGACTTCAAACGTCGGTCGCTTGTATTCCTCGACCCGGACGAACGCCGTGCCGTGGTATTGCAGTGCCTCGACGCGCCACTGTCCCAGCAGTCTGCCCGTCGGAATCACAAACTCACCCGCCGCCGTGCCGTATTCGTTCGTCTGCACTTTTTGCGTCGCCACCGCCTGGCTGTTTGGGTCGAGCAACCGGACTTCAAACGACTGGTTTTTCGCCGTTTTGTAATTTCCCGTCCGCGCGTTTCCGTCATACGCGACCACTTTGTAAAACAACTTTTGCGTCGGGCGATAAATGCTCCGATCCGTATACAAAAGCGCCCGCGAATACGAGGAATCCGTCCCCTCGTGTCCCAAATAAAATGTGTTCGACTGCACCGACTGGTCTTGACCCCGTTCGGCATAAACGAGGACCCCCGAATACGGCAAAGACGAAAACCGCGCGAGCCCCGAACCGTTGGTCTTTTGCTGACCGATGACTTTGTGTTTTTGCCGCCAGTTCTGTTCGTACACAATCACCAAAGCGCCCTCGACCGGCTTTCCGGTGTCCCCCGACACCACGATCGCCTCCACGCTGTTTGTGTGAACTCGCGTGTGAATCACCAAGTCCGACAGGATCAGATTGATCGCCTGGACCCGATTCCGTTCCTCTGAAAAATCCGGCAGAAACGACGCCATCACCACATACGTGCCCGGCCCCTTCAGCGGCGGCGTGACAAACGTGACGTGGCTTTTGTAATCCGGTGTCGCGGGCAGATCCACGCTCCATTCCACCGTCGGCCACTTGTTTGCGATCTTGCGCATCTCGTTGCTGTTCCACAGCAGGTTGTAGTCCTGGCTCGACTCGATCCGGTCCCGCAAATTCTGCGCGAACGCCCGGAAATACAACTTGCCCACGTTCCTGTGCGTCACCTGAATCGAGCGTTTTTGCACGCCATCGATCAGCATTCCCTCGATGCTAAACTCCGGGCTCTTGATCGACCGCGCCAGCGATTCACAGAACAGGCCGCCGTAGCTTTTCGGGTACGCCCGCGACCCCGCTTCCGCCAGCGCAAGCGCCCGCACCCTGTCCCCCGTTTCGTTCACGTACTGCGCAAGGAGTGCTTGTCCTTTCGCCCACCATTCGCTGTTCCGATTGGGCGGCAACAGGTCCTGTTCCAGATAGCGAATCATCGCCTCGCGATCCGCTTTTTCCCGGAACGAGGCGTGCAATTTTTCGATTCGCACCAGCCTCGCTTCCAGCGCCGCCTCTGTGTGCCCCTGCTGCGCGTGCCACGCTTCCAAATCCGACAGAACCCGCACCACCCGCGCCAGCGGATGTTCCCCCGCCTCATCGAGTTTTCCGATCGTGTCCGCCCCCGCTTTCCCCGAAAGCAGCGCCGCCAAAGGCAGCCGAAACACCTCATTCGATTGCTCGGGAGTCCACCCTTCCGTGTTCGCCAAATGGTCTGCCGCAAGGTATGAAAGCGAATCCCGCAACGTCCCCCGAATGTGTGGAGGGTAGTTGTTCGGCGACACGTACGGTGCCAGCGCCTTCACCTTGTGCTGCGAAAGGTCTCCACGAGCCGGCCACAGCCGACCGTACGCCCGCGCGGCCTCGAGGAAAATCTGTTCCTTTGTCCACGCTTTCAGATCCACTGCTGCCTTGCTTTCGACCTTTTCGCGTTTCCCGATTTCCCATGAATACGCCGACAAATACGTCATCAAGGAATGCGCGTAGTACAGCTCCAGAGCCGCCTGAGACAGCGCATCTTTCGGCCACGGTTCTGTCCGCAAAAAGCGCACCGCCGTCTCGTACCCGTGCAGACCCACTTGAAGCTGCACGTCTTTGATCAGCGTCTCGGTCCATTCCTCTCCGTTTTGCGCTGCCTGCGCCGCCCCGCGAATCTGCGCGATGATTTTCAGCGCCTCTTCAAACTTCTGTTCCTCGACCAACTTGTCTACTTGTTTCCAATCCTTCGACCTGGGCATGTTTGTCCTTCCCGCGACAGGGGTCCCCGGAGCAGCCGCGCTGGCGTCTCCCCCAAGCGGCGACGTACCATCCCCTTTTCTTTCGCGATCACAACCCTCGCCCAACAACGTGAGCACCGCGCAAACCACGCAAAACAGCCAAGGAGACAGCAGCCGACCGAGTGTTCTTTGAAACATCGAAACAGGATACTGCAAACCCACCCAACACAGTTAGCCCCGCCACATTTCCCCTTTCCCACTCTGCCTACGCTTTGTCGTCTGGGAACTGCACACGGCTGGCTGTTCTAGAGGAACAGGGGTTGTACCCACCGTGTATGCAGCAGACGAGTCTTTTTTGTTGCTGCCTTGTCGCGGCAAAAACGGGACCGAGTTCCTCACCCCACAGAGGAGACCAAGAACCACGTTTCTGGCAGAGAACTACCTTGTCGGGAGGTCGGGAGGTCGGGAGGTCAGGAGGTCGGGAGGTCAGGAGGTCGGGAGGTCGGGAGGTCGGGAGGTCGGGAGAACTACGGGTTCGGTTGAGCGGTTTCGATGGCGGCTTTTTGCTCAAGGAAGTCGAGCGCTTTTTCCATCCGAAGTTGTGCCCGAAGCTGCCGAAGCCCCTGATCCTCACGCTGAAGTTCGGCTTTCATCTTCGCGACATTTTTGTCGTTCTCTTGGGCCATCTCTGCAATGTGCTTCTCGAGATCCTCGTCGGTGGCCTCGATCTTCTCTTTGTCTGCGAGCGCCATCATCACAAATTCGATGGAAGCGTTGCGAACAGCCTCTGCGTGTGCGGCTTGCGCGAACAACTCGGCGGTGGGTTTGAACTCGCCGTCCGGGTTTTCTTTCATGTGGTCTTTCCACAACTTCACACGAAGCTGGGCGCGACCCCGTTCATTTTCCAAAAAGCTCCGCGCCATTCGATTCAGCAGCGCCGGAGGCAGCGGAATGGGATTCCGCTTCAGAAGCTCCTCGACAAGCTGCAATCGCATTTCGTGGCGGGCTTCCTCTGTGTCTTCCTCGAGGAGTTTCTTCTGCGTTTTCTCCCTGAGTTCGGCCAGCGTTTCAGCCTCGCCAGTGTCTTTTGCGAAATCGTCATCCAAGTTTGGCAGGTACTTCACATGAGCAGACTTCACCGCGACCGACAGTCGAGCGATCTGTCCGGCGACTTCCTTGGCCATACCTTCTTTCGGCATGGTCAGTTCGATCGCATGCGCGGTCGCATCGAGTGCAATTCCCACAAGCGCATCGGCAAGGCCGGGAATCGGAGACCTATCGAGTTGGCCCAAATCGACTTGGATTTCCTTGTCCTTGTACGTGAGCGGGCCGATGCTGCCGGTCAGCCGAATGGTGAGCACATCTCCTGCTTGCGAGACCGTGCGACCTTCAATGGGACGATACTCAACCTGCGACTTTCGCCGATTTTCGAGAGCAGCATCTACCTGTTCGTCGGTGGCTTTGGCCTCGCGTCGCTTGACTGGTATGCCCTCGTACTCTTTCAGGTCGATCTCTGGGAACAGTTCAATGCGAGCACTGTACCGCAAGGGGGAGTCTTTCTTTGCCGCCGGAAGTTCCTCGAGCATGGGTTCGCTGATGATCCGCAGTGTTTGTTGGCCCAAGATCTCGCCGATCGTTTCAGAAACCAGCTCACGCGCCGCGTCCGCCGCCACTTTTTTGCCGTAGATGCTCTCGAGGAGCTGACGGGGCGCTTTGCCGGGGCGAAAGCCTTTCAGCGCGACCTGTCGCCCGAGCTGGCGGTAGCTGTCGTCAAGCTTCTTGTTCACTTGCGCGGTGTCCACTTCGACCTTCACGCGCTTCTCGACGGGGGAAACATCTTCAAACTCGAAACGGACGGGAGAACCCTGCATGAAATCGCCTCACTTGCCTTCGTCGTAAACCGCGCCTGAAAAGGAACACAGCGCGGGCTGATTTGGTTTTCGCAATTGGATCACAAGCTGGCTTGACTCGAAGCTTGTGCAAAAACTTGGGCAGTGTAAAAAGACTGCCGCTTTCCGTAAAGCACTCATGACGACGTTTCTTTTGGACCACGCGCCATGTTCTCGAAACAAACGCTAAGCCGTCTCCGTGACCTCTTCGAGCAACTTGGCCCAATACACCATTCGGTTGCAGTGAGGACAAATCTCGATGGAGTTTCCTCGCTGGAGAATGTTGTAAAGCTGCGGCGGGATTCGCATGTTGCAGCCGCGACAAGTACCGTCGGAAACCGCCACAATCGCCAAGCCACGTCGCATGCGAATCATCGAGTACTTGCGAAGCACATCGGGCCGCAAGCTCTTCGACAGCTCATCCCGTTCGGCTTTCACCTCGGCGAGCTGACCCGAAATTTCGGCCAATCGCTGTTGTACGCGGTCTTTTTCGACCGCCATCTCTTGCCTCTGAGCGACGATTCGCGCTTCGTGGTCCGCGATCTTGGCCGATTGCTCGTTGATCGCTTGCGTCAACTTCGAGATTTCCTCGTCGCGTTGTTCCATCTGCCGCCGCGACGTTTCCACTTCGCGTTGCGCCGCATTTTGTTCCTTCAAGTTCCGCACGAGGGAACTTTTGGACTTGGCTCGTGCAAGCGAATCGGCGGCGTTCTTCTTTTCTTGTTCTTGCTCTTGCCGAAAGACCTCGGTGTCTTTCAGTTCTCGTCGTTTTTCGTCGAGCATCCGGTCAAGTTCCGCAATGGCACGCTCGACTTGTTGAACCTGCAAAGGCAGCGCCTTGCAGAGGTTTTCGAGTTCCAAAAGTTTTGCATCGTGGCGTTGAAGCCCTTCGAGCAGCTTGAGTTGATCGCGCAAGCTCTTCCTCCGAAGTGGTGAGAAGTGGTGAATTGTGGGCCCACCTGGACTTGAACCAGGGACCGACCGGTTATGAGCCGGCTGCTCTAACCAACTGAGCTATAGGCCCGAAAAACGCGACGGACCGTATCGAAACCGAGCGGTCTTGGCAAGAAGCCTCTTGTTTTTGCGACGGGCGTTTCAAATTGAGAAGTTCACTGCGCAAAGCACTTGATTGGCCGGGCCAGGTTGCGGCATGGTCACGCCGATTTTGCGCCTCGGGTTGTTCTTTTCGCCCGGCGCTGTTTTTGCCATCTGGCTGTTTTGAATGGAAGCTGCCTTCAAACATACGCGGAAACCGTCGCTGCACTTTGCGGTGCTGTCGTTTTTGTGTCTGCTGTACATCCCGTTTTCCGGCGCGTATGGATTGTGGGACCCGTGGGAGACGCATTACGGCGAGGTGGCTCGGCAAATGGCCGCGCGAGGCGACTGGATTTCACTGTGGTGGCCCGGTTCGCCGCAAGATCCGGTGTCCGGCGTGTTTTTTTCCAAACCGGTGCTGACGTTTTGGCTGATGGCCTTGTCGCTCAAAGCGTTTGGGCTGGGGCACGCGGACCCACGGTTTTTCAATGAAATGACGGTGGGCTGGCGAGCGGAATGGGCACTTCGGCTCCCGTTTGTGCTGCTCGGGATTGTGGGTGTGTGGGCGGCCTATCTTTTGGTCGAGCGGGTTGCGTCCAGACGCGCGGCGCTGTGGACAGCACTTGTGCTGGCTACGTCTACACAGTGGGCGCTCATCGCACGGCAGGCGATGACCGACATGGCGTTTGTTGCGCCGATGACGGTCGCGACTGTGTATGCCGCGTTGGCGCTTTTGCCACAGGCTGAGCCGTTTTCTCCAACGACCACACTGCCGCGCCGCAGCGTGCGGTTTTTGAGCCAGGATCTTTCCTGGCCTCACGACCGAGCGTTTTACGGTTTTCTCGCGCTGTTTGTGGGGTTTGTGCTGCCGCAGCTTGTGGTCAATGTCGCGCAGCTCAAGAGCTTTTCGATCACCTTGCGCGGACAGGGTTTTCGCGTGCTGGGGCCGCTTGCGATGCTGCCGTTCGCGGTGTTGTTTGTGGGCACTTTGTACGCATGTGCGCGCGTTCAAAACCGCCGAGCGATTTACTTGGCGACTGCGTATGTGCTATGCGGCGTCGCAACCCTGGCCAAGGGGCCGGCGGGCTTGGGCATGCCCGTGCTCACCATCGGGATGTTTCTGTTTTTGTCCGGGCGTCTTTCCGAAATTTTGGGCGAGCGGCAAACGGAAGCGCCAAGTGGTCTTTTGCTGAAACTCCCCGAGCCCATTCGCGAGCTGTGGAGTTACAAAGGCGGCCTCGAGCTTTCGCGCGGTGCGGCGCTGTTTCTGTGCGTCGCTGGGCCGTGGTTTGCGGCCATGCTCGCGCGGCATGGACAGCCGTTTTGGATTGAGCTCATCGGCGACAACTACGTTCATCGCGCGCAAGGCCGACACGGCGATCGGGGTACGTTCGAGTACTACATCGAACAGATCGCCCTCGGGATGTTTCCATGGACGGGCATTGTCGCAGCGGGGTCTGTGTGGACGGCGCGCGTGTTGCGCAAAAACCATTCGACGAAATCAAGCAAGACCGCGCTCCGTCGAGAATTGTCCATCCTGTGCTTTGCTTGGTTTGCGGTCGATTTTGGCATCGTCACCCTCGTCAACACCAAGTTTCACCACTACATCCTGCCGGCTTTGCCGCCGCTCGCGATTTTTGCGGGGCTGTTTTTGGACGACCTGTGCGAGGTGGCGAGCGACTGGATTCGGAACAGGCAGCGCGCATTGCTGTTTTTGGTGGGCGTGCCGCTGACGTATTTGGCCGGGCGAGATTTGTCGAACTTTCCGGCTCGGATCGGTTGGCTGTTCAACTACGACTACGTGAATGTGCCCAATGTCGGCAGGCCGTGGCCGGTGGTCAGTCTGTATGGAAACCGATACGAGTACGGCTCGCTCTTGTGGATTTTTGTCGGTTTGGCGACGGTGGCGGTAGCGTTGTTTGCGTTTGTTTTGCCCGCGTCCATGTCGGACCAAGACCCACAGCCGGTCGAGTCCTCGACCAAGCCCAAACGCCGTGTGTGGATGTGGTGTTTGGCTGGACTTCTCGTCGCGGCGCTGTGTGTGCTTGGAAATGCGTTTGCTCCGTCGCCCGAGCAAGTCGTTGCGTACTCCAGCTCGAAATTGCCGCCTGCGACGGTTTTTCCGCCTCGGTTGGCCTGGGCGTTTCTTGTGCCAGCCGGTCTGTGCGTCGCGTTCTTGTGCGCGGTGCTGTGGCGTCTGAAACGGAGTTTCCAGCTTTCTACGAGGACCGCTCGTCGTGTGGCGTGGGGCGCTGGTTTGTGTGTCGCCGTAGCGATCGTGTGGACGAATTTCGTGCTGAATCGGTTTTTGGTCGATATCTCACCGCACTGGAGCCAAAAGCACGTGTTTGCGACGTATTTCCGACTGCGCCAAGGCCCGCACGAACCAGTCATCGCCTGGATGATGTACTGGCGCGGCGAGAACTTTTACACCTGCAACCAGATTTACGACCACCGCGTCGAACCCGGCGAAAAAACGGTGTTTTTGGGTGATCGCAACACCGAGAAATTGCAGGAGTACATCCGCAATCATTCGGGACGACGGATGTTTTTCCTGATCGAGCGGCATCGCCTGGAATCGTTGAGAGGTCTTTTGCCCGAACCGTCGCGGCCTACGCTCGAGGTCGTCGATGACACAAACAACAAAGTCTATCTGGTCCGCGCGCAGCTCTAACCTGAGCGTTTTGCGCCGGAACCGTTTGGAAAAAAGGGCCATTCACAGGACAAGGAGATCGAACATGAAACGAACATTGAGCTGTCTGCTGCTTTCCGTGTTGTGCGCGTGCCAAGGACCTCCGGGAGACAAAGGGGAGGCAGGCATGATGGGCGACAAAGGCGACAAAGGCGACAAAGGCGACATCGGAGACAAAGGTACGACACCGCCCGTGCTCACGTCGCTGACGCCCGCAGTCGCTTTCCCTGGTCGCACCCTGCTGGTGCAGTTGTCTGGTGCTGCGACACACTTTTCCTCGTCGAGCACCCTGTCCTTTGACGATCCGGCCATCAAAGTCGTGAAGGTCGATACCGGCAGCAACGCAAACCTGCGCGCCACCATCGAGATTGGCATCGACGCAAAACTCGGACCTCACGACGTGCAGATTTCGTCGCCGTCTCCGGCGGGCGGAGACGGTCCAAACGAGGACCTGACGCTGAAAGGTGCGTTCACGCTTCAGCCGTCTCTGGGTGTGGATTTGCCGACCGGTGGGACGGCGGGGCCGACGGTGGTGCAAGGTGGTTTGGTCGATCTGGCCGTGCGCAACTTCGACTATCGAGACAACCCGTTCTACAGCCAGACGCGCTTCTACGGGCCGGTTTCGAGCATTGGCCAAGTGACCGCATCGACGGTGCGTCTTGCGGGCACAGCGATTGTGGACGCATTGGCACCGGCTGGGGCAATTGCCGTGGGCGCATCGACGGTCGATCCATTTGGGAAGACACTTGCCTACGTTGGAGACCCCAAAGACACCGCGAACCCGCAGGCCAAAGCGCGCGCGGCGACGGTGCTCACGTTGGGCACGCCCAAAATCGGCGAGACGATCTCGGAACGGCGGGCGACGAACCTGTACAAATTCACGACGGCTGCAGACAGCCAAGTCGTTCACATGCAGTTTTCCAATTTGGGCGCAGGTTTTGGGTATTCACGTCCGGTCGGATACACAGCACCCGCGAGCGGCAGGTTCAGCGAGGGACAAGCGTTTGATTCGTGGGGAGTGGGTTACTCGCCGTCTGCGCGCAACGTCCTGCAAATCGTGCAGAAGAAAGGCGATGCGTATGCGGTTGTCCTCGCGTCGGATCAAAATGGCTCGGCCACGCACACCTATTCGATCTCGGCAAAAGCGGGAGCGGCGGCTCAAATGAGCAGCTTGAAAGAACCGGCGGGCGGCGATTCACCCGCAAGTCCGCTCGCGACGATCGCATCGCTCGACAAAGCCTATTTCGGAATGGACGGCACCGTCGATGCGGCGTGGGAAGACGACTACATCAAGTTCGTCGCGAAAAGCACTGGGAAAGTCTACGTGCAAGTGAGCGCCTCACCGGGCCCACGCATCGGCATCGGTCTGCGAGATGCGGCTTGCACGGCCGTGATTCAATCCACGCAGTACAGCCAGGGTGGCACGATGGGTCTCGAGGTGGATGTCAAGGCCGGCGATTCGTTCTGTCTCCGCCTCAGCGGCGACATAGTTGGCACGACCTATGGCGTGATCCTCAGCCCCGCCCTGTAGCCTGACCCCCTCCGACCTCTTCCGACACCCCCCGACACCTTCACACACCACCCCCGTGGCTTTGGGAAGCCCAAGAACGACTTTCTGGGCTGGGGAAGTGGGAAGTGAGGCTAGTTTTCGACGAAGCTCTTGAGCCGCTTGCTGCGGCTTGGATGGCGGAGTTTTCGCAACGCTTTGGCCTCGATTTGGCGGATGCGTTCACGGGTCACTTCAAAGTCCTGTCCGACTTCTTCCAGCGTGTGGTCCGAACGCTCGCCGATGCCGAACCGCATGCGAAGCACTTTTTCTTCGCGTGGCGTCAGCGTTGCGAGCACTTTTCGCGTTTGTTCGGCCAAGTTCATCGAAATCACCGCATCCGACGGTGAAATCACGCCTTTGTCTTCGATGAAGTCGCCCAAATGGCTGTCTTCTTCTTCGCCAATGGGCGTTTCGAGCGAAATCGGCTCCTTGGCGATCTTGAGAACCTTGCGCACCTTGTCGAGCGGCAGCTCCATCTTTTCCGCAATTTCCTCGGGAGTCGGTTCGCGCCCCAGTTCCTGAACCAGATACCGGCTCGTGCGGATGAGCTTGTTGATCGTCTCGATCATGTGGACGGGAATGCGGATGGTTCGCGCTTGGTCCGCGATGGCGCGCGTGATGGCCTGGCGAATCCACCACGTCGCATACGTCGAGAATTTGTAGCCGCGTTTGTACTCGAACTTGTCGACGGCTTTCATCAGGCCGATGTTGCCCTCTTGGATCAAATCCAAAAATTGAAGGCCTCGGTTTGTGTATTTCTTGGCGATGCTGACGACGAGCCGCAAGTTCGCCTCGACGAGTTCGGCTTTGGCTTTTTCGGCCATCCGTTCGCCTTCGTGGATTTCTTTGTAAGTCCTGCGCAAATCCACGACGGTGAGCTTGGCTTCTTCTTCGACTTTGATGATGCGTTTGCGCGCATCGCCCATGCCGATGGCCGCCGACTCAAGCTCTTCGGCGGTAACGCCCAGTTTTTTGATGATCGACTTGGCCTTTGCGGGATTGGCCGTCATCTCTTTGAGCGTTTTGGTGAGGTCTTTGTGGTTCATTCCACAGCGACGCTCAAATTCCTCCAGCTCGGCTTCGCCTTTTTCGATGCGCAGCACCAAGCTTTTCAATTTCTGGACGATGCGATCGATGACCTTTTTGTTGATGCGAAGTTCGGACAGAAGCTCGAACATTTCGCCTTTGTTGGTTTCGATCTTGGCGCGCAGTTTCTTGCGTTTCGCGTCGAGAGCCTTGTTTGCTGCCGACGCTGCCGCGCCAGCTTCCTGTGCTGACGGCGCTTCGAGTTCTTCGAGGACTTTTTCGTTTTCTCTCTGCAACCGGCGCGCCTTGTCAATGATCTTGACCACGCGCTCGCTGTGCCATTCTTCGTCGAAATCGGCGTCTTCCTCGTCGAGATCGCGCACAACATCTTTGACGCGGATTTTCTGCTTTTTCAGGCGTTCGCCAAGATCCAGAATTTCCTCGACGGCAATCGACGAATTGAGCACCACCTGCAAAACGCGGCGTTCGCCTTCCTCGATGCGTTTGGCGATTTCAACCTCGCCTTCCCGCGTGAGCAACGACACCGAGCCCATTTTCCGCAAGTACATGCGCACCGGGTCGTTGGTCTTGCTGTACCCGCTGTCGAAATCGTCTTCTTCCTCTTCTTCTTTTTTCTCCTCTTCGTCGATAAGTTCGGGAACTTTCGGGGAAGAGGCCGACCGAACCTTGACGCTGGCCGCAGAGTCCACGACCTCAATGCCCTCGTCTCCGAGAGATGAAAGCCAGTCGTCGATTTGATCTGACGACACGACATCGTCGGGCATGTGGTCGTTCACTTCGTCATAGGTCAAGTACCCCTTGGCCTTGCCCATGGTGATGAGCTGCTGTTTGCGGCGCTCGGCGTTGTCACGATTCATCGTGGGGGATCTCCTTGAGCAGTAGATGCCGCCGACGTCTGTACGACGGGGCCTTCATGTAAGAGGGTTTCGCGCATTTTGGAAAGTTCTTGAATGCGGCGAAGAAGATGAAAACGGTCATCTGGCGACGTGGAACGACTGTCGCGTTTTAACTTGCGCGTCAAATCGAGCACTTCTCGTTGGATGGATTGGGCACGCAGTTCGACCGACAGACGAGCGAGCTGCGAAACGGGATTTTCTGTGGTGGAAAAACGGCCACGTAGCATCGCATCAGCGACGGGAGCACGCAGTTCGACCGGGCACATTTCCAAGGCGGTTTCGACGGACACAACCTCGCCACTATGGCACAACTCGCGAACCTCTCGCAAAAGCTCAGCAAGTGCCGGATGCCCGACAACGGCCAGAATCTCATCCGTCAGCATGTCCCACAAATCTGGGTGGCCGGCCAGCAGGCTGAGCAAATTGCGCAAATTTCCGTCTAACGAGGCCGTTGCGTCTTCCCGCCTTTCCGACGGTGGCTTGGGCCCAGAAGACGACGAATTTCCAGGTGCGGTCTTCTGTGGAGGTGTAGCAGACGGCGCGGGCGTTGCGGGAGGCGCGGAACTGGACCGTTCGATTTGTCGCCACAGCACAACAGGCTCGACGGCCAGCGCGGTGGCCAAACGTCCCACATACAGCTCGCGCAACGTGTCGTTGGAAAGCGATGCGACCAGTGGCGCGATTTTGCCGAGAATTTTGGCTCGTGCGGCCAAGTCGCCTGTTTCCATACCCTCCAAATGCTCGTCGAGGACGTAATCAATCGCAGGCCTGGCCTGTCCAAGTAGTCGCAAAAAAAGCTCGGGATTTTCATGCGCGAGCGTGTCGGGGTCTGCGCCCTCGGGAAGCTTCACGACGCGAACCTCGAGGTTTTTCCTTTGCAGCGTCGCGACATCGGCCCACTGCGCTGAAGAAAACAAAAGCGAAATGTCTTTGAGCGTCGCCGCTCGTCCGGCTTTGTCCCCGTCGAGCATCAATACGACGTGCCCATCGTCGCCGAGCAGCCTCGACAAAAGCCGCACTTGCGTTTCAGAAAGCGCCGTGCCCCAGGGTGCCAACGTGTTCGCAAAACCGTGTTCGTATAGCGAAAGCACGTCGAAGTTGCCTTCGACCAAAATCGCTTGTCGCTTCTGACGAATCGCGTCTCTTGCGACATGCAGGCCGTACAAGTTTTCGCCTTTGCGATACAGCGGCGTCTCGGGAGAGTTGATGTACTTGGCACCCTCGTTTGTCCGAGGCTGGTTCGTCGGCAACAAACGACCACTAAACGCGATGACCGCGCATTCTTTGTCTCGACCCGCTTGGGGCAAAAGCAGCGGACACATCAGCCGGTCGCGAAAACGGTCGTAATGGGTTTGCGGCGTCGGTGGCGCAAACGCAGGCAGGGGAGCGGTGCCGTCCCTGCGAATCAACAAACCACCTTGTTCGGCCAGCTCGTGCGGCACGCCGTGCTGTCTGAAGAGGTGAAGCAGACCGTCCCAAGAATCCGGCGCATATCCCAGACGAAACGCTTTGCGCGTGTGCTCGCCGATTTTTCGTTCGGAAAGATACGCGACGGCTTGCGGATGCGAGGAAAACTGAGTCTCGAAATACCGTGCGGCCAGTGCGTTGAGTTTCAACAAACGCTGACGGTCGCTTTCTTGCTGAATGCGAAGGGCTTTTTTCTCGGGTCTCGTCGCGTCTTCTTCGGCAATTTCGACGCCGGCACGAGAGGCCAGATCCCGCACCACGTCGGTGAAACTGCGCCCCTCGCGATCCATCAAAAAACGAAACACGTCACCGGATTTTTGACAGCCGAAGCAATAAAAAAACTGCTTCGACGGACTGACGTGAAAACTGGGCGTTTTTTCCTGATGAAAAGGGCACAGACCGACGTAATTCGTTCCGGCTCGTCGAAGCTGCACGGTTTCGCCGATGAGGGTAACGATGTCTGTGCGGTCGCGAACCTCGACGACCTTGTTGTGAGGAAAAAGACCCAAGAGCGTGTACGTTGTGGAAAAGCGTGTTCTCGTGCCCGATTGACCCCTTGCCTTCCACACAAGGCAAGCGGCCTCGCGGATCGCAGCTTTGGCCAAGCGACCGGGAGTATGAGCGTTTCGGCGCGCCTCGTCAACGATTCCGACCCGGTTGCTCCCTCGCGGAGGGACGTTTATTGTGGCGCGATGTTGACTGTTTCTTCTGATTCAGAATCCATGTCTGCGGCCCAGGCTCAGGCCCAAGTGTTCGTGTACGACACGCTGGAACAACGCAAAGTCGAGCTTGTGCCTCGCGTGCCGGGCGAAATCCGCATGTATGTGTGTGGCCCGACGGTGTACAACTTGTTTCACGTCGGAAACGCGCGGCCTCTGGTGGTGTTCGATGTGCTTTGTCGGCATCTGCGCAAACGGGGTTATCGCGTCACGTTTGTTCGCAACATCACCGACGTGGACGACAAAATCATCAACCGGGCTCGCGAGTGCGGAGAAGATCCGCAAGCTTTCGCCCAAAAATGGACGGCGGAATACCACCGCGATTACACGGCGTTGCGTTGTTTGCCTCCCGATGTCGAGCCGCGTGCGACGGACCACATCCGCGAAATGCTCGAACACATCCAAAAACTGATCGCGCTCGGTCTTGCGTATGAAGCTTTGGGCAGTGTGTATTTTTCGGTCGAGTCTTTCGCGGCATACGGAGAACTCTCGAAAATCCCGAAAGAAGAACTTCTGACCGGGGCTCGCAAGGAATTGGAGCCGGGCAAGCGCGAACCGGCGGATTTTGCGCTGTGGAAAGCGGCCAAAGCCGACGAGCCGTCGTGGGAATCTCCGTGGGGTCCGGGTCGTCCGGGCTGGCACATCGAATGCTCGGCCATGTCGGAAAAATACTTGGGCCACACCTTCGACATTCACGGCGGTGGCATCGACCTGCGTTTTCCGCACCACGAAAACGAGCGCGCTCAGTCGCAGGGCGTCCACGGGCCGGGCACATTTGCTCGGTATTGGATGCACAACGGTTTCATCGGTTTTCGATGGGTGTTCGGGGAAAAACTTCTGGCCGAGGGCAGCAAAATCGCCAAAAGCGACGAGGCGATGCGCAAGCTCTACCACATGTTCGTCGCGCGCCATTGCATCGAACGACACGGCGGCGAGGCTGTGCGGCTGTGGCTTTTGACAACGCTGTACCGGAATCCGCTCGCGTTCGATTTGGACATGGACCCCGATGCGCAGGGGGACGCAGTGCCGTTTCGTCTGCCTGGCCTCGAGGAAGCGGAAAAGCGCGTCGAGTACGGTTATCAAACGCGGCTGCGTTTGGCCGAGGCGCTTTCGGGCCAAAAACCGGAAGCACCGGGCCCAGTTTTGCCCGAGGCGGAAGGATTTTTGGACCGGCTTTTGCGGGCTCTCGACGACGATTTGAATACGCCGGTTGCGCTGGCCGAGTGGAGCGGGGCGCTGTCGCTGGTAAACCGTTTGCTCGACGGGAAAGTCTCGCCTGCGCCGCCCAAAGACGTGCGTCGGCGGACGTTGCACAGGCTCGCGGCGGATTTGGATCAGGCCGCGCAGGTGCTCGGGCTTTTGGAATGTGTGCCACTGGAATACTTGGAAGCCCATCGGGCCCGAAAAATTGCGCACCGCGGCGTGGATGCGGCTGAAATCGAGCGGCTTTTGTCCGCACGAACGCAGGCTCGGCAAACGAAGGATTTTGCGACCAGCGACGCATTGCGGCAAAAACTGTGGGACATGGGGGTGGAGGTCATGGACACACCCACAACCACCCGGTGGCGTCTGCGCGATTGATTGACCCTGAGCACCAACCCAAACCAATGAGGGGCGAAGTCAGCGTCGTTTGGGCAGCGGCGTGGTCAGCCACAGCCACAGAAGATAGACACCGAACCCGGCGCTGGCCCGTTGCGCGTACAACGACAGCGTTTGCTGTCCCCGCCCATCGAAAATCATCCACGCGACAAACGACGTGATGCACAGAGCGGTCACGATGACTTGCCGCGCGACGGAATGGATGACATGAGCCGTGTCTTCCTGGCCTCGGAAACGGACTTCGATTTGGCCTCGCACGGCGCGGCTTAGGAATTTCCGAAGCTCGCCGGGAAGCTGCGCGGCCTGCGTCACGACATCTCGCGTGGTTTCGACGAGAAGCTTGGAAAAATCGCCATTTTTCCCGAGCACCATTTCCTCGACGTAGGGCCGGATGACCTGCATCGGGTTGAGCTCGGGACACAAATCAGTACACAAACCCAACAACAAAAGGAGCGTCCGCTCGAGGAGAATCCACTCTTTTGGAACGTGAAAGTGGACCATCAAGTCGCGCAAATTCACGTCGAGCCGTCGCAAATCCGCCAGATCCGAGAGCGCCCGCTCGGGTGAGAACTTGACATCCGACAGCGACAGCGATTCGAGCTTGAATTCAGCCTGAAATTTGTCGTGAAAATAATCGACGACGCGCTCGAAAATTTGCGGGTCAGCACCTCGGGCGATGAAGCCCATGTCTTTCATGGCGACGATGAGCCGGGTCGTATCGCGGGTCAAACCCGCTTGCAGCATCTCGACGATGCCTTTTCGCATATTTTGGGAAAGTTCAGCGACGGCACCAAAGTCGAGAAAAACCAAATACGCTTGTAGATCGGCGCTGGGCGTTTCCGACGACAGCTGTTCGCTGGGCTTGGGCAACACGAGCAGATTCCCAGGATGTGGGTCGGCGTGGTACAGGCCGTCGCGGAAAATTTGTTCGCAATACGCAGTCACGATGGTGCGCGCGAGCTTGTGACGGTCAATGCCCAGCTCGTCGAGACGGGCAGTGTTCGAGACTTTGACGCCTTCAATCCACGTCGTCGTCAGAACACGCCGGGTCGAAAAAGCGGACATGACCTGTGGAAACACGACGGGCAGCGGAGGTTTGTACCGTGTGAAGTTCGAGGCGATGCGAAGCAGATTCTGGGCCTCGGCGGCGTAGTCGAGTTCGGACAGAACCATGGCCCGAATTTCGACGAAAACAGCATCCAAACCGTGGGCGGGCGCGATGCGATGCAGCAACCAAAAAATGCGCCCGAGTGCGCGGAGATCGATGCGGACAATTTCGTCGATGTCCGGGTACTGAACTTTCACCGCGACGTCGAGGCCATCTTTGGTTCGGGCGCGATGAACTTGACCAATCGACGCCGACGCGACGGGCTCGGGCGAAAAATCGGCGAAAACATCCAGCGGACAACGCCCTGAAAACTCGTCGGCAAAACGCCGCTCAATATCGGAATAGGGCCGAGCGGGCACACGGTCCTGGAGTGTTTCAAGCTGGGCGCGAAACGGCTCGGGCAGGACGTTGGTCATGATGCTGATGAGCTGGCCAACTTTGATGAACAAACCTCCGAGCCGCTCGATGGCTTGGTGGATGCGGCGGGCGTTGCGCTTGTGGGTGGACAGGAGCAAATGTGTGGCGGTGTCCTGCCCCGCAAAACGCAATCGAAAACGCAACACGTAGTACGACACCACGACGGAAATCGTCACAAAATACGCGAGCAAAAGACGGCGCACGCCACGCGGGAGCGGTCGGTTAATCGTGGTCGTCGGGGCTGCCATTTCCCAGGTCTCCGTCCGCATCGATGGGCGATTGCTTGCCGGCTTCTTCCAGCTTGCGGTACAGGGTTTTTCTGTCGAGGCCGAGCCGTTGAGCGGCGCGCGTTTTGTTGCCGCCCTCCTCTTTCATGACGCGCTGGATGTATTCACGCTCCAAATCGACGAGGGTCATATTGCGAGACAGCGCGAAGGCAACAATGTCCTCACGCCGTTTTTCACGAAGCTGATGGGGCAAATCGCTTGGCAAAATCTGCGTGCCTTCACACAGCGCAACCGCGCGTTCGACACAGTTTTCCAACTCACGGACGTTTCCAGGCCAGCCGTGGGACAGCAGCAGCTTGACGGTTTGCGGGTGAAAACCTTGCACGCGCTTGTCATCCCGCGTTTGCGCTTGCGCCAAAAAATGCTCGGCGAGCGGCAAAATGTCCTCGGCGCGGTCACGCAGCGGCGGCAGGTGAATCTGCAAGACGTTCAAGCGGTAGTACAAATCTTCGCGAAACGAACCTTTTTGCATGCCTTGGCTAAGGTCTTTGTGCGTCGCTGAAAGCACGCGGACGTCGATTTTTTCGGGCCGCGTGGCACCGACAGGCCGAATTTCTCGCTCGGCCAGCACGCGCAGCAGTTTGGCTTGCAGCGTCGGTGACAAATCCCCGATTTCATCCAAAAACAGCGTGCCCTGGTCCGCCTCGACAAACAAACCTGTTCGGTCCTGACGAGCGTCGGTGAACGCGCCGCGTTTGTACCCAAACAGTTCAGATTCGAGAAGCTGGTCGGGAATCGCAGCGCAATTGACGGCGACAAAAGGCTTGTTGGCCCGCGACGAGTGGTAGTGAATCGACCGAGCGATGAGTTCCTTGCCGGTGCCGCTTTCTCCGGTGATGAGGACGTTGACCGACGAGGCGGAAAGGCGACGAATCAAGCCGAACACTTCTTGCATCGACGGAGAGCGCCCAATGATGTTGTCGAATTGATAGGGTCGCTCGACCTCTTGCTGAAGGCGCGCGACTTCTTTTCGCAAACCGCGTTCTTCCAGCGCTTTCTCGACGGCCAACACCAACGTGTCCATGTCGAACGGCTTGGTGATGTAGTCGTGCGCCCCCAGACGCACAGCTTTGATCGCCGTGTCGATTGAACCAAAGGCGGTGATCACAATGACATGAGGCCGGTCTCCGGCGGATGCGCTCATGATTTCCCGCAACATATCGAGCCCATCGAGATCGGGCATTTTCACGTCGGTGACAACCAAATCGATGCCACCCCTTTGAACGCGAGCAATACCGGCATGACCACCCGCAGCGGTTTCGACGCGGTAGCCCTCGTCCGACAGGGAATCCTCGAGCAAATCCCGCATCGCCGCATCGTCTTCGACCACCAAAATCGAATGTCGTGCTGCGCGGGGGCTCGGCGTCTCGCGGGGGACGGGCGAAGCTGCCGCTTTTTGCGGCCCTTTTGCGGTCGGGACGGGGATCGGAGGCAGTTTGGTGGTGTTTTTCGGGGGCTGCGCCATCAGTTTTGCGTCTTGTTGTCGCTTATCACGAGGCCCGCATCGGCTGGAAAGGAATTGCCTTCCTGCGGGTTTCGGTGATGGGTGTTTTTGGGTCGTTCGGGCGGGCGACTCCGACGAGGATATTCGGTGGGCGTGTTGCGGTCGAGTGCGGGCAAAAACACCCGAAAGATGGTCCCACCTTGTGCGCGCCTCTCGCACTCGATCCAGCCGTCAAGGTCTTTGACAATTCCCGCTGAAACAGACAAGCCCAAACCGCTGCCTGGTGGCCCGCCTTTGTCGGCTTTCCCGTCGGTTTTGGTCGAATAAAACGGCTCGAAAATTCGGTGAATGTCGCTTTCTTCAATGCCGACGCCGGTGTCCGCGACGGCGAGCATCACATAGGCCGACGGTGGTGCTTTGTCGAGGCCGGGTTTCCGACGGACCAACCCTTCCAAAAACACATCGAGCGAGCCGCCATCAGGCATCGCCTGGATCGCGTTGATGCAAAGGTTCAAACAGACTTGCTGAAGCTGATCCTCATCTCCCATGACAATCGGCAGAGCGGGCGCATCGAGTGCGGCGTTTTTTTCTTCGCCGCGAACGACGCGTTCAATCAGGCTTTCGGGTTGCGGCGGCGTCGGCACGGAAAACGGATGAAGCTGCGCTATCACCCGCTGTGTCCCTAGCTGCACTTCCAAAAAATCGAGCGTGCTCGAACAAACTTGGCGCAGGTCCACTTCGCTGCGAGCGGGCGCTTTCCGACGAGCGTAGTCCAGAAGTTGCTGAATGATTTTGGTGATCCGTTCGGCCTGGGTCGCGATGATGTCGGCGTTTTTTTGGACGGCAGTGGGATCTTCCGCTCGACGCGCCATGACGCGAGCGCGGCCTCCAATCACGTTGAGCGGCGTGCCGACTTCGTGCGCGATGCTCGCCGCCAACTGACCGATGGTGGCGAGTTTGTCGGAATGCCTGAGCCGTTGTTCCAGTTTGAGTTTGGCTTCGACGCCCGCCAAGATCTCGTTGCGTGCTTCTCGAAGCGAACCGGTCATTTCGTTGAAGCGATCGGCCAACAAACCAACCTCGTCGTTTCGTTCGCGCAAGATCGCACCCGTGTAATCGCCTCGTGTCACCTCGTCGATGCCGCCGACCAAACGCAAAAGCGGCGCAGAGAGTTCCTGGCGCACAGACAAACCGACCAAAAGCGACAAAAGCGCCGCCAAACCAAGCAACGTCAACACCACGTCTCGCGTCGCTCGCGCCATTTCTTGTTCGAGCTCGTATTCATCGCGTTCCAAATCCATGATCGCGACCATCCGATGCTTGGCGTCAAAAATAGGCACGGAATACGCATAAATTTGGCGACCCTTGATGAACAAATGTTCTCCAACCGGCTGTGCCGTGATTTCTACGCGCCGACGCCGTTCCTCCCGGCCCGCATCCGGCATCGGCGACCGAGTGGGTTTCGCCACAGGCCCCGGCTGGCTGGGCTGGGCCGACCCGTCTTGACTCACAAACGCCGCATCGTTGGAAGGCTGGAGCAAGTCTTGATACGTGACCTCAATGTTGCGTTCGGCAGCCTGCATGCGCCCGATCAGGCTGTGTACGTCTTCGTACAATCCGTCTTGCACCGCAGCCTCGAGCGTCACTTTCAACGCCGAGCCGAACAACCACGTCTGCCGTTCCAAGTCGGCTGTCCGTTCGAGCCTCCGGCTTCGCAAGCTCAGCGTGCCGTACACGCCCAGAGCCAGCGTCACCAAAAGCACCGTCAGCAGTGTGACTCGGGTCGCGATGCTCACTTCCGCAAGCTACCACGGCTTTTTCCAAAACCGAGTCGCTGCTTTTTGCGGTCGAAAAGACCCGCGCGAATGAAGGGTTCCCGATTTGCAAAGAGCCGAGTTGCGGAGCGCCTCCCCAGCACGCCGTTTTGTACAATGCCAAGCAGTCCGCGCATGTTCGAGGACGCGCGAAGTGGTTTTCGGCCTCTGTTGCCAGTTTTTGATTGTGAAAGGATCGGTCATGACGTTTCGGAAAACGGTCTTTGGTTTCTTGGCGAGTTGTTTTCTGTGGTGTGGGTTCGAGGCCTCCACGCACGCACAAATGCCTCCGGTCCCTCCGGGCCCTCCCGAGATTCGCGTTCCCTCAGCCCCGCCCGAACCCCAGATGGAGATGCAGCCTCGGTTGCCGTCGAATCGGCATGTGTGGGTCCCCGGCCACTGGGCCTGGCAAATGGGTAGGTATGTGTGGGTTCCCGGTCACTTCGAGCTGTCTCGTCCCCATCATGTTTGGGTTCGGGCGCACTGGGTTCGCGTCGGCCACGAGTGGGTGTTCGTGCCGGGTCATTTCGAGCCTGTGCGTCAGCCTCCATACGCGCAGTTGCCACAGAATCCATACGAGCCCCCGCAAAGTGGCGTCGTCGTGCCGATGCAACCTCCGCAGCCTGTGTACGAGATGGCACCTATGCCTCCGTCGCTGCATCACGAATGGGTCGCCGGACATTGGACCCACAACGGGATGCGTTTTGTGTGGGTTCCTGGGCATTTCGTCATGCGGCGCGCCGGTTTTGTATGGCAAAAAGCCCATTGGGTCCCGACGCCGGGCGGTTGGCGCTTTGTGCCGGGCCACTTCCGCAGGATGTAACAACTTGGTAGTCTGCCGCCGCTCGTTTCCGAGCACTTCCATCACAAGGAGCCAAAGAGACCATGAACTTGAGTGACATGAAAATCATCGTGACCGGTGCTGCGCAGGGCATGGGAGCGCATTTCGCGCGCCGCCTTCACGAGGCCGGTGCGGGTGTCGCAGCGGGCGACGTAAATGAAGCCGGGCTTGCCGAACTTCCGGCAGGGATTCACCGTCGGCGTTTGAATGTTGCCGACGAAGCCGACGTGCAAGCTTTTGTTGCGTGGGCGCACGGCCAACTGGGTGGGCTCAATGGGCTCATCAACAACGCCGGGATTTTGCGAGACGGCCTGCTCGTGAAAAAAGACAAAGCGACCGGCCAAGTCGTCAAACTCCCTACCGATCAATGGAACGCCGTGTTGTCCGTAAACTTGACCGGCGCGACTTTTATGGTCCGCGAGGTAGTCGCCAAGATGGTCGAAACCAACACGCGCCCCGGCGTCGTCATCAACATGTCGTCTATCGCCCGACATGGGAATCGGGGCCAATCGAATTACGTCTCGGCCAAGGCCGCGCTGGCTGCCAATGCTGTCACCTGGGCGCGAGAATTTGGACCGTTCGGCATCCGTTGCATTGGCATTGCTCCTGGCATGATCGAGACACCGATGACACAAGGAATGAACCAGAAAGCGCGGGATGCGCTCGTCGCTGCCGTCCCCGTGGGTCGCGTCGGCGTTCCCGAGGACATCTGGCTCGCGGTCAAGTTCGGAATTGAGTGTGACTACTTCAACGGTCGCACGGTCGATGTAGACGGCGGACTCTCCATGTAGGGATTCTGTTCCCCCTGTGGGCGTCCGTTCCTGCCAACTACCCCATGATTCCTTTGCCGAGCAGGAATGCGCCCAATTCCTTGTCCGAACGGAGGATGTGATTCGCCAGCCAATCTCTCAAGAACGTGATCACTTCTAACGACAGGACCAGCATTTTTTCATCCAGTCGCTTTTGCAGATCGATCACTTTGTTCGTGAACACGTCATGTTGCAGACGATGTTGGCGGTAGCGAGGATAGTTGTGCCGCAACATCAAGCGTTCTTCTGTCGAGAAGTGCGACGCTGCGTACTCCGCCATTTCATCCACAATCTCCCGAATCGCCTCGTTCGCGCGTCGTTCCAGCATCGCATCGTGCAGCTCGTTGATCATCTCGACGAGCCGCATGTGTTCTTGATCAACCTTGGCCAGACCCGTGCAGAACTCGTCGGCCCATTCAAAACACGCCATTTCTCAACCTCTCCCCGTCGCTATTTTGGCTCCGTCAGCTCGATGGCAAGCTCACGCCCCTTTGCGAGTTCCAGCACGCCTGTTCCTTGTCCCAGTACGCTCCGATTGGTATCAAACCCCTTTACGTCCACAGAGACCCTCTGTGTGTTGTCTGGAACGCTGATTCCGAATCGTTCCATTTGCTCATGAACGACGAATCCGTCCTGCCCACTTTCGGGAACCGGGCGGCTGTTTTTCGCACTGGTATCGTCGAGCAGCATGGTCACATAAAGCTCTGTAATCCGCGCCGACAAGCCGTTCACTTTCACGAGCACCAAGTTCGCAGCCTGGTCGCCGCAGCCTGAAAGACTCGCGACCAGCCAAAGAGACAGAAAAAACCGACTGCGCAATCCAACCATGAACATAGAACCCCCTACGCTATTTTGTCGGATATAGGATCGTTGCAGGAGTGCTGTTGCTTTGCGAAACACCGACGGCAATTCCTGTGATAAGAACTGCCGCAGAGAGCCCCCCGACCACACCCCAAAAAAGCGGCTGCTTGTAAAAAGGTTTTTGAGCAGGGATGTCCTCTGTTCCTGCTTTCGGAACGAGCGCCACGCGGTTTTTGGGGTCCGATACGGATGAAAGGGGGGGCGTCGCAGTTCCAATCTCTGTCTTGTCATGCCCCGCTGTGGTCGGTGTTTCTGCCGGCGTTTTTCCATCAACAGTCGATTTTTCTTTCGCAATGGCCACTACTGTCAGAGGCTTTGATTCTGTGGGGCGGCTTGCGGTTTCAATATCCAGTGGATCGGCTGCCGCCTGTTGCGTTTGTGTGACATTCGACGGAGCCGCCGCCACTTCTGCTGCTGCTGCTGCCTTCGCCTTCAGTGTGTCCACTGGTTCAAACGGCGGCGGGTCCAGCATCGCGCGCGTCATGGCGATGTAGCGATCCACTTCCTGCTTGATCTCCGGCTTCGGCTTCGGCTCGACGCGCAGATAATGCTCGTAAAAACGGAGTGCAGTCGAGGCCATCCCCAATTTTCGATACACCTGACCGATGTTCAGAAGGATTCGCGGAAGCTGTCGGATTTTGTACGCCGCTTGGAACTCCCGTATCGCGTTCGGGTAGTCCTTGCTCTCATAGTAGGCCAGCCCGCGATTGTAGTGCTGCTCAGCCGCGCCGGCTTTCACGGGAGCACCCTGAACTGGCATGCTTCCGAGGACCAACAGCACAACGAGCACGCGCCGAAAGAGACCGTAGCTACCGACAAGCAGACCGGAAATCATCGCAACACGGATTATATCAGGAAATTCTACGTTATTTTGATTACCATTTATTCTGCCGAAGAAAGTTGCGTCAGGAAGAAGCAACCGTCTTTCGACGAGACTGTTTGGCCCGGACAAGTTGAGAAGAGGGGAGCATCGACACGATGGAAGGACAGCGCATCGGCAATTACCGCGTCATGCGCAAGGTAGGGCAAGGTGGCATGGGTTCCGTTTGGGAGGCCAAGCACGAACAACTTGGCCGCAAAGCCGCCATCAAGCTTCTGCGTCGCGAACTGACAGCGGACCCCCAAGTCATGGTCCGGTTTTTCAACGAAGCCAAGACCGCCAGCCGCGTAGACCATCCGAGTATCGTCAAAGTCGAGGAATTTGGTTCTCTTCCCGACGGCACTGCGTACATCATCATGGAATTTCTGACTGGCGAACCCCTTTCCGTTCGCCTACGAAATTTGGGAGGCAAACTTTCCCTCCCCGACATCTACCGTTTCAGCCGCCAAATCGCCTCCGCCCTATCCGCCACCCACGAAAAGGGAATCGTCCACAGAGACCTCAAGCCGGATAATGTGATGCTTGTGGGGGATTTGGAGGTGGCGGGGGGGGAGAGGGTCAAGATTTTGGACTTTGGGATTGCCAAAGTCATTACGGAGTACAGCGGGCCGGGGGCGGAGGAGTTCAAGACGAGCACAGGGCTTGTGCTTGGGACAGCAACATACATGGCACCGGAGCAGTGCAAGGGGGCAGGTGACGTCACGGAAAAGGCGGACGTGTATTCGCTCGGGATTGTGATGTACAGAATGTGCAGTGGGAAGGTGCCATATCGAGCAGAGGGGCCGGGAGAGGTGATGGCCATGCACATCTTTTCGCAACCCCAACCGCTGCGAGAGGTGGAACCCCGGATTCCCGAACCACTGGCGGCGCTTGTGCATCGGATGATGTCGAAGGAGCCGCACGAACGACCAACGATGGCGCAGGTGGCTCAAGAACTGGAAAGGATGGTTCAGGCGGGCTCGAATCCAGCGGTGGGAGCAAAATCCACAGGGTCCTCTGCGGCAGTGGGAGCGAAATCCACGGGGCCCTCTGTCGCGGTGGTGGGCTCCGGGCAAGGTTCTTCGAGTGCTCCGACGGTTGATGCGTTGCCAGCGGGGAAAAGCACGGGCAGCCAACCTTCGATGGTGGGAACTGCGGTCGGTCAAAGTGGCGGTGTTCCTGCGGTAACGAAAGGCTCGCGGTCGCGGGTCGGTTTGTGGCTGTCAGTACTGCTGGGCTTGGGACTCGTGGGTGCGAGCGTTCCATACGGAATCAAAACATTGCCGAAGCTGCTGGCCCCAAAACCGAAACTTGTTTATTGGAACATCACGTCCTCGCCTCCGGTAGTGCAGGTGTTTCGGAAAGCGGACGGACAGGCGATGGGGCAGACCCCTTGGACGCACAATGTCCCACAAGGTACGGGTAGACAACTGTACGTCCTGCGGCAAGAGGGGTATTTGGACGAAGAGCTGTGGTTTGATGAAATGGCTTCGGACAGCCGGATGGTGACATTGCGTCTAGATCAGAAGCCGAAACTCAACGCGGTGGATGGGGGCGCGGCCAGCACGGCTCCCGTGATTGTGCTGACCGATGCGGGCGCAGCGACCGAGCCGACGTCGCCACAAGGCGGGCGAACGGCGCGGGATGCTGCGGCAGGAGTCGGTGGTTCGCAGCCAACCCAAGGTGGCGCAGTGCCTCAACGTGTTCCGCCGCAAAATCTGAGACCTGTGGGAAAAGGCACCCCATCGGGCACTGGCACAAGCAAAGGCGTAAAACCTGTGAAGGAGCTTCCTGGTTTGCCGGAAAATCAGCCTCTCAGCGACGACAACATCAAACTTCTCAACGACGAATGAGTCGAAATACCAGGCGTCACTGGGAAGCAAAGCGGTAGGACAGATTGGCAAGGACGGTGTGCCGCTGGTAGGGCGCAGCACGCTCGGCGGGCAAATCGAAGTAGCCGGTGTAGCGAGCACTCAAGGAAAAGCCCTTGGGAAGCGGCCTTTCCAAATCGAGCAGGGCGAGACTGCGGTTGTCCTCGTCGATGCTTTGGATGGGGACGGTAAGCCCAGGCGCAGCTTTGACCAAATTGAGCTGCACTTTTGCGGTGACGAAAAAGTCGCCGGGCAGACGAAAGGCGAACTTGGCAAACGGGAGATGCCGCTGGTAACTCTCGAGGGTCATGGTCGAGAGGTTGAGCTGCACGCTGTACCCAAGCTGGACGAGCAGCGGACCTTGCCACTGCACACTGGTCCCAACGAACAAGAACAAATCCGCACGCACAGGCCCGTACGTTCGATACTCGGCCTTGCCAAACCAAGACAAATCGAAATCGTGGCCGAGGTCAGGATCACCCGCATGAAAACGTGCCCCGAGCTGAGTGTAGACAACTGGTGCCAAAAAACTTTGGAGAGAATCGGGCTTGTAATGAAAGAAATGACCATTGACCCGAATGTTCCCGTCGAGGCGACGGCCCGCGTCGTATCGTTTGGTGGCTTGAAAACGACCTCCAGCGGAAAGGGAACGAAAATCTCGGCTGAGGTACACGGGTGCCTCGGCCTGGAACGCATCGTAATACTCGACAAAACCACCGACGAAAGACTGCCCGATTCGCGCGCCGTGGTCGTAGTCAAACTGCGCGACGAGCACGTTTTGCGGCTGCTGCACTTGGGTCAGAAACACTTTTCCCGTCGTGGTGGCGGACAGGCGCAGCCGGTGAACGGGTCCGGTCACAGCCAATTTGCCGGACAAAAGGCCTCGGAACAGCGGTGCCCCCGTGGGCAACACGCCGAGCGAACCATCGGACGGAACTCGCGCGGGGTTTGTGTCGTACTCAAGACCGGTATCGGCAGAGACCGAACCCGAAAGTGCCGACGGAAAACCGATCGCGAGCAGCCCGCACAGCGCAAACATCGCGCGGAGAATACCGCAAACTTTTTCGGGCAAACTGGTCTCGTGGCATGCCAATCCGACCGATTTGGGTGGGTTTCAGGTGAGTTTGGGTCGTTTTTGAGCGATTTTGTGTCTTGCTTGCGCCAAGAGCCAAAAACACCTGCAAAAATCGGTATTTCCTGTGGTTTGGAATTTTTTTTTCCCGCGAGGCAAAGAAGCTCTGGTGAGCTTGGCCAAGACATGCGAGGGACATGAAGGACTTTGGATGAGTCTTCGTGGACACGCAGAGAAAAGGGTTGTTCGTAAAAGATGCTTCTTCGCTCAACGTCAGGAGTGCAAAAAACTTGACGACACCGGCTTTTCAGGCAAGGGCAACACCTGAGAAGCTAGCCCTCGCGATCTGCTCAGCAGTTTTTTGCGAGCGGTTTTCGGCTCATGTGGTGGCGTCGTCACTCGTGTTTGTCTTGTGTCGAAGCCACGGCCTTGAACAGCAGTCTGCGGTTCACTTGGTCGGTGCATTCGCAGGTCTGAACTACATCGGGACGGTGCCGGGAGGCTTGATCATCGATCGGTGGCTGGGCGTTGCGCGTGGTTTGAAAACCAGCTTGGCGATGCTCGTCGTCGGGTATTTGGGCCTTGCTGTGTTGAAGAATTGGGCGCTGGCGCTGACGCTGGTGGTGTTGGGAAATTCGCTGTTCAAGCCTTCTGCGCCGGCGGCTCTCAGCCGTGTCGTTTCCAAAGAACCTGCCCACCAAGTGAAGGTGCAGCTTTGGGCACATCTTGCGGTCAACCTGGGCATCATTGCCGGTTCAGGTTTTGCGGGCGTGGCGCTGAGGCTCACTTCGCCGGAGCGTTTTTTGGGTGTGGCGGGGCTGGCAGTGGTGATTGGAATGCTGATCGGCTTTTTCTTCGTCGCCGTGCCAACGGTCCCGCCTGCGACGCGTCTGCTTGCAGCCACAAAAGGTGGCGCTTCACCATGGTTTGCATCGCCAAGACTGTATGGAGTCGCGGCGCTCGTGGCCAACTTCCTCGTGAACGTCGCCTACGGTCAAGTCGAAGGCTCGACGCTGGCTGCGTTGGGAGAGCAGGTCACGGTCCTAGGCCATGTGGTTCCAGCCTCGTGGTTTGTGGGGCTGCCTGCGCTGATGGTGATTTGTCTGACGCCGTTGCAGCTTCGCGAGATATCCGGTTTGCAAGATCGCATTGGTCCGCTGCGGTTGCTCGGGACTGGGCTTTTGTTTTCGGCGATTTCGCTGTTTCCGATCCTGCCCTTGCTGCTGCCCGAACCCGTCTACAATCCGATCGCTCGCATGTTGCTGTTCGACGCTGGGATGGTGATGGCCGAGATCTTGATCGTGCCGGTCGGTTTGGCCGTGGTGGGCGGAATCGCGTCGAATGATTGGATTGGGGTGATGATGGGCATGTGGTACGTCTCGGGAGCAGCGGGCCTGTACACGTCGGGAAGAATCGGAGGGCTCGCGATTCAACAGCACGACCCGAGGAACGTCTTGGTCGCCGGGATGGTCGCTTTTGTCGCGGGCGTGGTTTTCTTGTTCGTCGGTCGAGAGTGGAAAAAGACCCAAAACTCGGAAAAGACCTAGATTCCGAGCCGACCGTCGAGGAGATCGGCGACAAGCTCGCACAAACCCAAGCCTTCGCTTTCTTGGGTGACGTGCATCGGCACGGCGTCACCGAGTTCGGGCAAATACCGCACAATGTTGCGCACACCGACGGATAGAGCGAACCGGCCCGGAACAAAAAAACTGGCGTCGTTTGCGGAATCTCCGACGGCAACAGCGCAACTCGCGAGCGTTTCAGCGGTTTTTTCGATTCCGCGTGATGCAAGCAATTTCTCGGCACCGCTCGCTTTGCTTCGTGGGTTGGCTCCGTCGAGAGAAAAGTGAAGATGTATCGAGCTGGCCAGCAATTGTCCGGCGTGGTTGCTTTCTTCGTCCACCAGGCGAGAGATTTCGCGAAGCCACGTTTTTCCTTCATTTCCCGTCGGAAAATCCCGCAACACGGTGTAATCGGTCAGCCGAAAACGATTGTCCGCCGTCGTTTGTTGCTCACGACCCAGCCGAAACGCCACGCGCTGTTGCAAATCCTCCAAACGCGATCGCAGGTCTTTGTCGATCGGATACGCGAATTGAAAATCCGGTTCGTGGCCGTGCGGGCGTTTTGTTCCGCCGCGATCGAGCCACGCCCCCCCGTTTTCCACAATCACGCCCGCGAGCGTCGGTAAATACGCGAACAAAGCCGCTCCAAAACCCGCTGGGCGGCCTGTGTTCAAAATCACTTCGATACCGGCCTGCTGCGCACGTTCTACCGCCGCGAGCACCTCGCCGCACAAGCCGCCCGACACGGTGAACGTGTCGTCCACATCCGCAAACAAATACCTAGGAAGCATGGCCGCGCAAGATAGCAGGTCACTTGATGGAACCTGACGTGAGACCGCCGACCAAGTGCTTTTGGAGCGCGTAAAACAGCGCCATCACTGGAATCGAAACCAGCACGGCTCCGGCTGCAAAATGTCCCCACTCCGTCGCGTAATCACCGACGTAATGGTTCAACATCACCGGCAACGTGTAGCTTTTCGGACGGCTCATGAACGTCGCGGCCAAAATAAATTCATTCCACGCGGTCAAAAAACAAAACAGCGCCGTCACGGCGATCGCGGGCCTGGCCAGCGGCAACATCACGCGCACAAACGCATCGAACCGGCTTCCTCCGTCCAGAAGCACGGCCTCTTCCAACTCGTGCGGCAGGCCGTCGAAATAGCCTTTGAGCATGAACACGCAAAACGGAATGGCCGTCGTCGCGTAACACAACACCAAACCGCCCAAGTGGTTCAAAAGGTGCAGTTTTTCGAGCACGACATACAACGGAATCGTCGTCACAACGCCTGGAAACATTTGCGCGAACAAAAACAGGCGCAGCGAGCTGTCTTTGCCCGGAAAACGAAACCGCGACAGTGCATACGCCGCCGAACACGACAGCGCGACACCCACGACCGTCACGGCGACCGACACGACGAGCGAATTCCAAAGTTGCTGGAAAAAAAGATACGACCCGTCGGTGGGCGACCTTTGAAACAGCACGTCAGAGAAATTCGCCAGCGTCACCTGCGCGGGCCAAGGATTCACCGTCAGCGAAAACGCCTGCGACGGTGAAAATGCCATTTTCAGTACCCACAACACTGGGTACAGCGTCGCAAAAGTGACGCAAATCAACACAACATGAACCAAAACGACACGCAGCGTTCGCATTGTTCCTATTCGCGTGGGTCCTTGACGGGTTCGCCGGGTTTGCCCGTTGGCGACGCAGGATAGGGCAGAAGACCGTCTGAGGAAAGATCGGAAACCACTTCGCTCGTCCAAGCCACCTCGGGCATGCGCGGCGTGATCGCGGAATGCTGGTCGCTGACAGCAGGCGCGGGCTGTGCTTCCGTCGAATTGAGCTTGGGTTCGGGTTTCGGTTCGGACTGCGTTTCTGGCTTCGTTTCTGGCTTCGTTTCTGGCTTCGTTTCGGGCAGTTGGCTGGACCGTTTTGACGAGCCAGGCGGTTCGTTGTCAGACGAAAACTCGGGCGGTTCCACTGACCAGTGTTCGATCAAAAAACGCAACAGCTCGCCGTCGGAATGGTGCGTGCGCAGCCGGACTTCAAGCTGATCGTTCGCAAGACCTTCGTGGGACAGCGTGAGGCCTTCCACCACGATCGTCACGATGCGCAAACCCAGCGGCGGAACGTCGTCTTGCGGCAAACGCAAAAAATCCAAAAATTCGTTTTGCAAAAGCGCGAGCACAGCGTCGAGCAGCTCGGTCCCTGGATATCCCAGCCGATCGCCATGCGGTTTGGGCAAACGACCTTTTTGGGCGAGCTTGGCTTGCAAAAGCGCATGGATTTTGGCGACCAGCAAAAGCTCTCGTTGAGCACGCGGCAACATGCCCATCCGATCGGTCAGCGCCGTTGCTGTTTTCACGACCAAATCCGGCCATTGGGTTTGTGCGGACGACGAAAGCTCGTCGCACAATTGCGCGGCGCACCGAAACAACACATCCACGATTGAGGCGTTGCGTTCGGGCTGCGACAACGCGGCGATTGCACGCGACGGTACGCGCAGCACATCTTTGTCCCAACTCAAATTGGAAGGCCGTTCCTCGACCACGAGGTCCGCCTGGGTCAACGGGCCTGGTTTTTTGTCTGCACTTTTTTTGTCAAACGAAGGCCGGACACCATGCGGACCGCTTCGCACGGACGGCACGGTGGCTTTCGGTGCGGACGCTCGCGAGGGAGCAGACACTTCTTTAGGCAAAGGCGGCGGCGTGGCCGACCGAGGCGGCAAACTGTTCCCGCTGCGAGGCAGTTCGTTCTTTTGGCTGACGGCCACGGGAACTGGCAGCGGAGGCATAGGCGGCACAGGCGGCGGCTGAGCGCGCTCCGCCTGGTGTGTTTCCGCAGAAATTGGCTTGTTTTCGCCGGAAACGCGCTTGTTTTCGCCAGATATAGGCTTGTTTTCGCCAGATATCGGCTTGTTTTCGCCAGATATCGGCTTGATTTCGCCAGAAATGGCACCAGGGCCGGAAGCAGAAGCGGGTTTGGTGACGACAGACGGATCGCTTTTCGGTGGCGCGTCCAAAGGCGGCCCGCTGTCGCTCGGTTCCCACGCGCGGTTGTAGAACATGTCCATGCCCAAACGCAGCGTGCCGACCCGAATCAAAAAACGACGAATTTCAGTCACGCCGTGCGACGCGAGTTTGGGCAAAAGCGCAGTCAAATCCTGCGTCGGATCGACCATGGCGAGCGCAGCCTTGCGTCCGTCGGTCGAACGCTCGAGCGGCAAGATGCCCAAGTGCCCGGCCAGGACAGAAGTAATGGCTTGTTTCAGCTCAGGCGCAACGACGACGCCATCCAGCTGATCGTCTTCGAGGACCGGGAGTTTCAGTTTTTCGTCGAGAAGCCGGAAAAGCTGTTGTTCGGCCACCAGACCTTCGCGCAGAAGCACAAACCACAGCGCGCGACCGCTTTTCTCGCTGTGGCGCACGCAACGGTCGAGAACATCCTTGTGAACAAGCTCGGCTTCGCGCAAAAGGTCCGCCAGGGACCGGGCCGAAGGTCGGGGCTGGGGCCGGGGCTGGGATTCGCTCGGATCGCTCAAGCCGTTTACACCTCATTTTCGAGCGTAGTTGTTTTTGGAGAATTTGGGGAACCAGCAAGTGCAAGTGCTTTACGGCGGGTGTGCCCAGGTGATAAAACCCGCGCAGTTTGTGCCTACATGTGGTCGCCAGGGCAGGTGGACGGTCTTTGGGTCTTTTGCGCGGCGGGCCGGTTGTGGGCGGTGATGATGTGAAAGTCGAGTGCGGAACATGCTTTTCGATTGGGTGTACGGGCTGTTTTCAAATGATTTGGCGATTGACTTGGGGACGGCCACGACGCTGACGTTCGTCAAAGGCCGTGGGATTGTTTCCAATGAGCCGTCGGTCGTTGCAGTTCAGCGTCTTTTGACGGGCAACAAGCGAGTGCTGGCCGTCGGCAAAGAAGCCAAAGAAATGCTCGGGCGCACGCCGGGCAACATTGTCGCGGTGCGACCCATGAAAGATGGCGTGATCGCGGATTTTGAAGTGACCGAGGCGATGCTGCGGCATTTCATCAAAGCGGCGCACAACCGGCAGACGTTGGTCAAACCTCGCATCATCATTTGCGTGCCATCGGGAATCACGGAAGTCGAAAAGCGCGCGGTGCGGGATTCGGCGCTCGCGGCGGGTGCGCGCGAGGTGTACCTGATCGAGGAGCCGATGGCGGCGGCAATTGGCGCGGGTCTGCCGATTACCGAGCCGTCGGGCAACATGATCGTGGACATCGGCGGCGGAACGACAGAGGTCGCGGTCATTTCGCTAGCCGGTATCGTCGTCAGCAAGTCGATTCGCGTCGGTGGCGACAAACTCGACGAGGCGATCGTTCAGCACATCAAACGCAAGTACAACCTGCTCATCGGAGAACGGTCTGCCGAGGACATCAAGAAACACATCGGCTCTGCGTATCCTCTGCCCGAGGTGCTGACCATGGATGTCAAAGGCCGCGATCTCGTCGCTGGCGTGCCCAAAACGCTGAACATCAATTCGGATGAAATTCGAGATGCGCTGGCCGAGCCGGTGAACGCGATTGTCGAGGCTGTGCGCGTCGTTTTGGAACGCACACCGCCGGAGCTTTCAGCAGACATCGTGGACCGAGGCATCGTGTTGTCCGGCGGCGGTTCGCAACTTCGCGGTTTGGATTTGCTGTTGCGAGACGAAACCGGCCTGCCCGTGATCGTTTCTGAAACGCCGCAGCTTGCGGTTGTGCTGGGTTCGGGCAAGGCGCTCGATGAACTGACGCTTCTGCGAGAAGTCGCCGTGCAATAGGCGAAAGGGGTCACGGTGTCGCTTCTTCGGCGCGCAAAAGGGCTGCTGTTCGGGGCGGCGCTGCTTCTGGTTCTGTCGCTCGTGTTGCGAGCCAGTGTGCGCAAACCGGACAAGCAAACACCCTTTGATCGTCTGGTGGTTCGCATCGTCGCGCCGGTTCAGGCGGCGGGCTCGGGTCTCTTTTCTCGCATGTCAAGTGTGTGGACCGGTTATGTCGCGCTCGTCGGTGTACAGAAGGAAAACGCGGCGTTGTCGCGCCAGAATGCAGAACTTGTCTCGAAACTCGCCGGGCAAGAAGCGCTTGTGCGTCGAGTCGATCGGTTGGAAAAACTGCTCGATTTGCGCGCTCAAGTGCTGGCAGACACCGTCGTCGCGCGCGTCATCGCGGTCGAAACGTCGCGCCAGTTTCGGGTCGTGCGCATTCGGATCGATCGAGAAGGCGTCGAAATGCGCGCGGGCATGCCGGTGATCGCTCCCGAAGGCGTCGTCGGAAAAATTGTTCGGACGGTGGGGCCGTATGCCGATGTGCAGCTTTTGTCCGATGCGCGCTCGGCGGTGGATGTGGTGATTCCTCGCACCGAAAGCCGAGGTGTCATGAAAGGTACGGGCAGCGACACTCGATACGTCTGCCGCGTCGAATACGTCCTGAAAAAGGAAAACATTGAAGTCGGCGCAGCGGTGCTCACATCCGGGCTTGGCGGGAGTTTTCCACGCGATATTCCCGTCGGAAAAGTGGTTTCGGTCCGAAAAAGCGACGCGAGCTTGTACCAGGACATCGAAGTCGAACCGAGCGTTCCGTTTGCGCATGTGCGCGAAGTCGTGGTGGTGCTTTCCCCGCCGCCGCCACCCGAGATCGAACCCGGCAAGCCGATTCCCGATGTGGCGCGCGGTTTCGGAGTTCCAAGATGAGGCCGACGGAAGCCGTCCGGCTGTTCGGTTTGGCGGTTTTCGGTTCCGTGCTCTCGACGACGCTTTCGGGTTTTGCGCGGTTTCCGTTGCCGGATTTGTCCGTGCTCGTCGCATTGCATGCTGGCCTTCGACATCGCGGCGGTTTGGGAAACCTCGCTCCCGACAAAGCCTCGCCGCTGGGAATGTTCGCGTTCGGTGCGGTCCTGGGTTACGCGACCGATCTCATCGAAGGCACACCGCCCGGTCTTCGCGCGCTTTCGTTTGGTTTTTTGCTGCTGTTTTTGCATCGGCTTTCGTTGCAACTGCTCGTCAGCAGCAAGGCCATGCAAAGTGGTGTGGCCGTGCTCGCGCTGCTTCTGTTTCGTGTCCTTCTTTTTGTTTTTTGGGCGCTGTTTTCCGGTGAGCCGCGCCTTGCGTGGGGCAGTCTTTTCAGCCTGCCTTTGCAGCTGCTGCTGACGGCGGCGGTTGCGCCTGCGGTGGGTTCTTTGTTAAGTCGGCTCGACGGGGTTTCTTCCCGGAAAAGACATCCGAAAGCACTTTGGACATGACCTTGTGGCGAAAAAACCGGTCGCTCGACATTCCCAAGGTCGGTCTTGCACCTACCTCTCGCCCGCCGCAGGTCCACGAGATTCCCAGCGAGACGCTTTTGCTCGGCACACCGTGGCCGTTGCGGGTGGCGACCGCGTTTGCGGTTCTGGTGTTCACGTTGCTTCTGGGTCGGCTGGTCATGCTCCAGGCGATTTTGGGCGAAGACTATTTCCAAAAAAGCACGAGCAACTTCATCCGCGAACGCGAATTGCCCGCCGTGCGTGGCCAAATTCGGGATCGGCGCGGTCAAGTGCTGGCCGACAACCGACCGACGTTTTCGATTTTTGCGACGCCACGCGATGTGTCCGAATCGATGCTTCTGCGGATGGCCCGACTGCTGCGTTGGTCTACCGAGCAGCGCGAAACCATCACGGCGAAGATCAAAAATCGGCGCGGGGCCGACGCGAGCAAGCAGCTTCTCATCGCCGAGGACATTTCGCGCGATGAACTCGCTGCGCTCGAATCCGAAAAAGGTGATTTGCCTGGCATCGACATTCAGGCGCGGACCCGTCGGGTGTATCCGCACAAACAACACGCCTCGCACGTCATTGGATATTTGAATTTGGCTGGGCCAGAGGATCTGAAGCGGGGGTATCGACACGGCGATTCGATCGGGCGGGCCGGTGTCGAGCAGCGGTGGGAGACCAAACTGCGCGGGTCGCCTGGTTTTGAGCGTTTTTTTGTCGATGCGTATGGGCGACGCAAAAGTGCGACGGAACTCGGCGAAATGGCGCGCCTTGCCCCGAGTGAAATGCGGCGCGAGCCGTCTCCGGGGGCGACGCTCGTTCTGACTCTGGATTTGGAACTGCAAAAACTCGTCGAGGACGCACTCTCTGCGCATGCGTCCGCCGCAGCGGCCATCGTCGAAGTCGAGACGGGCAAAGTTCTGGCGCTGGCGTCGTTTCCAAGCCCGGACCTGAATTTGCTCGGCGGTCGGCTGAGCCTGGGCGAGGCAAAACGGCTGCAACAAGATCCGTTTCGCCCACTGCTCGACAAAGCCCTGCGCGAAACGTACTACCCAGGTTCCACGTTCAAAGTCATTCCCGCCCTCGCCGCGCTCGAGGAAGGGCTTCTCGACCCCGACGAGAAACAGGTGTGCAGAGGCCGCTACGAAATGGGGCGACATGTCTTTCGCTGCATGAAAGAGCACGGCCCTGTGTCTCTCCACGACGCAATTTCGCAGTCGTGCAATGTGTACTTTTATCACCTGGCCGAAAAAGTGGGCCTCGATCGGATGGCGCGCTGGGCCGAAGGGTTTGGTTTTGGTCAGCCGCTCGGGCTCGGTTTGGGCGAAGCGCAAGGCTTTGTTCCGACGCTGGAGTACTACAAACAGCACGGCGGTTTTCGCGGCGGATATGCGCTCAACACCGCGCTCGGTCAGGGGGCCGTTCGTTCGTCCGTGCTTCAACTGGCGATGGCGTATGCGGCGCTCGGCAACGGCGGCAAGTTGTATCAACCGCTTCTGTTCGAGCGTCTCGAAACCCAGTCCGGCCAAGTCGTCGAACAGTTTGCTCCGACGCTCCGCCGGGCACTTTCGATCGCTCCGTCTTCGCTGGAACGAATGCGACGCGCGCTCGTGGATGTTGTCGCGGACAACAAAGGCACCGCCAGCACCGCGTTTGTCGAAGGACTCGATGTCGCTGGCAAATCTGGCACCGCTCAAGTCCGCAAGAATCGCCGAGGTGAAACCACGGGCTGGGATCGCCTAAACGACCACGCATGGTTTGTCGGATATGCGCCCAGTCGCAACGCCAAAATCGCCATCGCCGTACTCATCGAACACGGCGGCTTGGGAGGTCACGTTGCTGCGCCGACAGCGACGAAAATTCTTCGCGGCTATTTCGATCACATCGCCCCCGAACAAAAGCCCCCCGCCGTGGCCCAAACCCCGTCCCAAATTCCCCCAAAATCCATCCACACCTCGACCGCTGCCCACTGAAAAACGCTCGTTTGGGCAACGCGAACATGCGCCCGCAGTTACGCCAAAAAGCGGGGGAGACGAGCACCGAGCAGGGCGTCCAGGCCGAGCACTCTCCCGCAGGGCGACAGCGACAGCGACATGAGCGACAGCAGCAAAAACGTCGTCGCGCTATCGAAATGCGAAACGCCGAACAGCGTTGCGGCGCACAAATGCCCCAAAAACAAAAACAGCGCCGCCGTCCTTCCCAGCAAACCCAGCACCAGCAAAAGCCCGAGCACGATTTGCGCCGTACACGAAGCCACACCATAAAGCTGCGCGTGCGCAAGCACATGCGCGCCGATTTTCCCGAGCACCGCCAGCCGATGCGGGTCGTTTTGCACAGCCTGAAGTTTTTGCACAAACAGCGGTTGCACCAGCCAGCCCGCCGCGACTTGTTGGAAAGCTTGCGCGAGCACGAGCTGCCCGGCTCCGACGCGAATCGGCACAAGAACTGCGAGCGCAACACGTTCTTCCAGCATGCGCGGCGCAAAGTAACACAAAAATTTGGCGACTTTGACGCGGTGTCGTAGGTTTTTGTCCTACATCTTGTTTTTGCAAGGAACTGCGATGCCGAACACACAACGAGCCAAACTTGTGCAAGCCCCACAGCCCGAAACCTCGCTTTGGCTGCGCACGTTGGCGATGCGACGGCCTTCTTCGACGCACGCAGCGGTGGCGTGGCTGCTTTCGCGGGCCAAGGATTTGTGCCAAGAGGGCGTCTCTCCGACGTATTCCGAAGCGCAATGCCTCGCGGCGCTTCGACCCATTTTGCTGTTTGTCGCACATGAGAAAGCCCTGCACGCAGAAAAAACGCTGTCTCGCGAAATGTGCGGGGCCGCCCTGCGGATTGGAGAGGAACTGCTGGGCCTGCCTCCGCATGCCAAGACGCTGCGTGATCCGCTTGAGGTTTCGCCTCCGCAAACGGTTCGGCACAGTGAGGCGGCTCGAACCGGCGCGTTGCTCCTCGAGGCGTATCGAGACGCGGTTCGCAGCGTCTTAAAAGGCCCCAAACAAGCCGGTGTCCGCGCCGCGTTTGGCCTGGGCAATGATTTGGCGTTGGCCGACAGCCAGCAAGTCGCCGATGAAATCGGTCGTTTTTTGCTCGCCGCGCAACAACATCCCCTCGTCATTGCCCAAGCCAAGTTGTTACCGGGGCAGTTGCTCGGTTTGGCCGCGCAAGAACGTGTGCTCCGCGCACTCGATGCCAGGCGAAACGAGGAAGCCAAAGATTCTGCCAGCGCATACCGTCGCCGCGTTCTTCATGTCGCGTTGGAGTATTTCCTTTCGCGATATCAGGCCGCGCTTCATTTGCATTTGCTCACAAAACCCGACGCCCTGAACCGAGGTCTCGCGCTGGTGCCCGCGCGCCAACGATTGGTGGCCGAAACCGTGGCCGTGGGCCCGCTTTCCTTGCCGTTTTCCTGCCAAGTCACAGACAGCGGTCGCCTGATTTTTTCCTAGTCCCGAACCGCCCCCTTTCGCCCCTCCGTTTCATTCCTTTTGAGGAAGTCCATGTCCGAAACGACGACCCCTTGTCCCAAAACGCCCGCGAAGAAAGCCGGAGTTCTGCCGCCGGATCGCGAGCGTGATCTGGCGGAACAGAAAAACCAACCGATCGGCGTGTTCGATTCGGGTGTCGGGGGCCTCACGGTCGTGTCCGCCGTGCTCTCTCGATTGCCGCACGAGCGCATCCTGTATTTGGGCGACACCGCGCGCGTTCCCTATGGCACCCGCAGCCAAAAAACCGTCGAGCGGTATGCCCGCAACGCCGCCCGGTTTCTTCTGCAAAAACGAGTCAAACTTCTTCTCATCGCCTGCAACACCGCTTCCGCCGCCGCGCTGTTCACTTTGCAGAACGAGCTGCCGGTCGGTGTTATCGGTGCCGTCGAACCCGGCGCATTTGCCGCAGCGCAAAAGACAAAAACAGGCCACGTTGGCGTCCTTGGAACCCTCGCCACCATTCGATCCGGGGCTTATGAACGAGCCCTCCTCCAGAAAAACCCCGCTCTCCATCTCTCTGTCATGCCCTGCCCTCTCCTCGTCCCCGTCGTCGAGGAAGGCATCACCGATCCCGCCGATCCCCTAAGCCAACTTGCCGTTCGCAGATATCTTGCGCCGCTTGCCCACAAAGACCCCGCTCTGGACACTTTGGTGCTCGGGTGTACCCACTATCCGTTGCTCCGTCCTGTTCTGTCGCAAGTGGCCGCAGAACTATGGTCCCATCCTGTCGGCTTGGTCGATTCCGCCGACACCATGGCGGCCTGCGCCCAGGCATATTTGCAAGAACACAGCCTCCTGGCCGATCCCCCGATAGCGTCACAGCCCCCAACAGACCGCCTCCGTTGTTTTGTCACCGACGAAGCGCGTGTCGCCGAGGTGGCCGCCCGTTTTCTCCACCCCTCTTTCCGCCAAACCACCCCCAACACCCCAAAAGGTGACGCTTCGACCGACTGGCCCACCGACTGGCCGATCCAGCTGGTCGATTTGTAACCCCCACCTGGTCGCAAGGAGATGCAGATTGGGAAGAGCAGAAACGGTCCCCCTTTTCAAAGTTTCGGAATGCTTTGCGGGGCGTTTTTTGGGCAGCGTTGGGTTATGCCTGAGCGGTGGTTTCGTGCGATGCGCCGAGGGAGACTAGCGTTTGGCGGACTTTTTCGGCGTGGCCTGCGACTTTCACACTCCGAAACACGGCGGCCAGAGTTCCATCCGGGCCGATGACAAACGTAGATCGAATCATTCCCACCGTTTTTTTCCCATACAACACCTTTTCCCCGTAAGCCCCGTACTGTTTCGCAACCCCTGCTTCTGCATCTGACAAAAGGGGGAAGGGCAAGTTGTACTTTGCCGCGAACTTTTCATGGGAGGAAAGGGAATCGGGACTCACGCCCAGCACAACAGCATTCCCAAACGACGGCCACAGATCGCGAAAATCACACGCCTCGGTTGTGCATCCGGGGGTCGCGTCTTTCGGATAGAAATACAGCACCACAAATTGGCCTCGCAGATCAGACAAATGGATCGCTTTCCCGTCGTGGCTGGGCAACGAAAACTCAGGGGCCGGGCTACCTTTGACAAGCGTTTTTTCAGTGTTCATGGGTGTGTTCCACTTCCGCGAAAAAGAGGGTTGTGTGAAAGAAGGTAGGTGTTGGATGCACACACTGGGCCCGCTGCGTCGTTTTTACAAAAGAGCCTCTTTTCCCCCGTGTTTTGTTCGCGTTGTGAAACAGAGCAAAAGGCGCATGAGGACCGAGCCCCTGGCCTATGGAATCATGTGCTTCGCACTGGAACCGCGAAGGGCGGGCCTTGGGTGTTTGACCGCGCGTGAAGCCATCGATGGAAAAAACGGTTTGGGACAAACGAAAGGGGGAATCCATGAAGTCGAAAAGAATGTGTTTGGGCGTACTGTTGCCGGGTTTGTGGATGGTCACATTGAGTCAGGGGTTGTCGTGCAGCAACCCGTCCACGGACCAACCGCCAGATGATCCGGGTGTCTGTACCGACTGCACGCCAACCGGGACGCAAGTCGGAAGATTGCCGTCGCCATCAGGAATGGTTGTCTGGACCGCACCGACGACGGAAAAAATCCTGCGCGAGGCAGCACCGCCAACTACGACCGCGCCTTCTGTGCAGCTTTACGCCGCAAAAAACGAATTTGAACCGTTCCAGATTGCCGTTCGGGCGGACGCTGCGGGGTCCGTGAAGTTGTCGATGCCGGCGTTCCCTGCGCAGAACGGGGGCGAGGCCATTTCTCGCATCGAAATTCGTCGCGTTGGGTATGTGAAAATCACCACGCCGTCCGATGCCAGCTCGCTAAAAAGTACATCCATCCCCGATCCACTCACGTTGAGCCAGTTTGGGAATGCGGAAACAGTCCCGACAAGTACGAAAAACTTTACCGTCGCTGAAGATGTTGTGTGATCGGTGTTTTTCCGCTGTGCGGTGTTGGGATTTTGGGGGTGGGAGGGAAAAGGAGTGTATTTGGGGGTGGTTTTGGGGAGGGGTTGGGGGACGGTTGGCGGTGGTGGTGGGGTGGGTTGTGCTGGGGTGAGAATTTGTGTTGGTGGGATTTTATGTAGATATGAAGAGGATGAACTCTTGTTGAATGTGAATGGACGGAACTGAACAGATGAGTAGGGACAGATAGGGGTTAGAAAGTTGAGGGCGCTTCGATACAACGTATACGATATTCTGACCCTCCCTCACTTTGGCGGACAGGCTTTCAGATGGTCACAACCTTCCAATCTCCCGGCGCGGGTCCCCCTACCCTCCGACACTTTTTCTGTCGTGCCGTATTTCCTCTTCTTGGAACCCTTTTTGGCATGGCCCGCCAAAAAAAGGTCTCTGGTCGGCCCACGCCTATTTGTTCCTCGGGAACGCCGTTTGTGACCATCTGAAAGCGGACAGGCCCTACTCACTTTGTGAACCAAACTGCCGATTTATGAAAAATCGAGCTATCCATATCAAATCAATGACAAATTAAATTATGGCCATTGAGAAGTTAAATTACTGCCATTCTGAAATCTAACGAAAATCATAAACCACATTGAGAAGATAAGAACCGAAAAGGCCACTAGTGAGCGGACTACCTCTCAAAAATTCTGGAAAATGGAAAATTTCTTCGCACCTGCTGCGCGGCTTGGTCTACGTCTTGTTGGACATGCTGCGGTCTGCGTCCAATCCGAGTCCGCCACGCCAGCGTTCGACAGCTTGCCGAACAGTAGATGCGGTCGATGCGCCCCGCGTTCTGGATGGCGGTTCCACACAGTACATACTCTTTTTGACGAAGGCCAAGCCCCGGCATGATGCGCCTCCCAATAGCGTCCCACTTTTAGGATACGTCTAAAGCTGTCACGATCGGCCAACGAACCGTCAACACAGCCCATGCGTGGCAAGTTGCCCCCGAAGCGGTCATCGACTACGGTGGGGCTTGGTAGGTTCATGGACTACGGCCACATCGTCGAACAGATCGCTCGCTGTCATGAGTACGCGCAGGCTCAAGCTGCCTCGGCGGTCAACGTCGCGCTGACCATCCGAAACTGGCTGGCCGGGGCGCACATCGTCGAATACGAGCAACACGGGGAGGACCGCGCGAAGTATGGCACTCGTCTGCTCCCGACTTTGGCGAAGGACTTGAAGCGGAAGGGCTACAAGGGGCTGTCGCTCAGCAACCTCAAGAGCTATCGCCAGTTTGCGCTTGCGTACCCGAATCTGGAAAAAAGCCAGGCAGTGCCTGGCTTTTTGGCAGCGACGAAGATTGCCGGTTCAACGCTGCTTGGGCCACTGCTCAACGAAGACAGACTTGCGCCCGCCGCGTTGTCCAATGCGAGCCTGTTTCCTGCGCTGGCTGCGCGCACCCAGGTCACACCCGACTGGCAGGACGGCGCCTACTACGAACGCCTGCTTCGAGGCTTGTCATGGACGCACTTCGTCGAGCTGATTCGCATCGATCAGCCGCCCAAGCGCGCGTTCTATGAAATCGAGTCGCTAAAGAGCCGCTGGGGATCACGCGAGCTGAGACGACAGATGGACACGATGCTCTATGAACGCATCGGGCTGTCCAAAGACAAGGACGCGGTCCTACAGCTGGCCAATCAAGGGCTGATCGTCCAGACCCCCGCGACGATTGTGCGCGATCCGTACATCCTGGAGTTCATGGGGCTGTCACCCCAGTCCAGCTACAGCGAATCCGATCTGGAACAGGCGCTCCTCAATCATCTGCAGCGCTTCCTTCATGAACTCGGTCGCGACTTCTGCTTCGTGGAGCGGCAGCACCGGATCACCGTCGGCGGGCGGCATCACTATCTGGACCTGCTGTTCTATCACCGTGGGTTGCGCTGTCTGATCGCGCTGGAGCTGAAGCTCGGCTCGTTCAAACATGAACACGCTGGCCAGATGAACTTCTACCTGAACTACCTGCGCGAAGAGGTCGCTCGCCCCGACGAAAATCCGCCGGTCGGAATCATCCTGTGCGCAGAGCGGGATGTGCAGGAAGTCCACTTCGCAACCGCCGGAATGGACCAGCAACTCTTTGTGTCGCGGTACCTTGTAGAATTGCCGAGCGAGCAACAACTGAAAGACTGGCTGCGTCAGGAACAAGAGCAGCTTGGGAGTCTGCGCGATGCCAAGAGCGTTCGCGCAGGAGATTCCGTCAGCCCATGAAGACGGTGTTACGCGGCCTGATCTCGTGCTGAGTCTGGACTCGTACCCGATTCACTCAAGGCCGCAAGGGCCGCTTGTTCGGACTCAAGCTCGCTCCAACAGAGCATCGGTTCATCCAGGGAGACATCGACCACCGAGAACCGGCGGGGCTCGCGTGAACGCAACCACTCGACGGCGACTTGCAGCACTGCACCGCGCCCGACAACTTTCTATAACAGACCGATGGTGATATGATGAAAAATATACGAATTCATGAGAGAAATCGTCGCAACTGGCACTGCCTGCGATGGACATGGTACCGGGGCAAGTGGTCCGAGGCCGACAGAATCCCCTGCACTGGAAGTTTTCCGAGCGCCTGAAGCACGCTCGCCGTGAGAAGAACGTGACTGCCGACAACCTATCGGTGGCTGCCGGGGTCAGTAACAGCGCCGTGTCTCACTTGGAGGCCGGTGCGCGCCTCCCCCGCCTACCCACTCTGGAACGCATCGCCAACGCGCTCCAGGTTTCTCCCGGCTGGCTCGCCTTCGGTGCAGATGCGGAGTTCGAGCCGTTTGACGGACCGCGATGTGCGCTGCTGGCCGAGCGACTGAGAGCCGCCAGAAACGAACGAGGCTGGTCCCTGCGCGAACTCGATCGACAGGCCGGAGTGGCTGTTGGTGCCAGCCGTTCGTTCGAGGCAGGCGGGATGCCTACGCTCGACACGCTGGAGTTGGTCGCGAAAGCGCTGCACGTTTCAGCGGCGTGGTTGGCGTTTGGGGTTGGGGCAAATCCGCTGAAACGGTAAGGGGTGACCGGGACCTCCGCCTTGTGGGATACGAGGTCTACCGATTCAGCGGACATGAACTGCACTCCAAGGAGCGTGCAGCGGCGGTTGCCGATGGGTTCTTCTCCCAGTTGTTTCAGAGGCATAGGGTCACGACCTGAAACCAAGTCCCGTTTGACCAACTCGCAGGATCATGGGAATGGAATTGATCTGTCAAGAAAGGGGGGTTCCGCTCAGGGTGTTGAGGGTCCGCTCTGTAGCGCGGCTCTGTTTGTGGGCACCTCCCTCATGTTGCCGCCCCATTCCTTTTCTGCACTCGGAAATTGCGCACGCTGGCATGGACTTGACGGTATGATGAGCTTGAGGCAGCCCGTTTGATCGGCTCCACGATTAGCCAATACAAAGTGCTTCGTCTCCTTGGCTCGGGTGGCATGGGCGAGGTCTACGAGGCCGTCGATGAGCAGCTTGGACGCAAGGTGGCGATCAAGATTCTTTTGCCCAAGTTCGCCGAAGATCCCGAGATCGTCGCACGATTTTTCAACGAAGCGCGCTCCGTCAATCTGATCGGTCACCCAGGGCTGGTTCAGGTGTTCGAGTTCGGAAAGATGCCGCGCGGCGGTGCCTTCCTGGTCATGGAGTATATCGCCGGCATCACGCTGCGCGATCGGTTGAAGGAGGGCAAGCGCCTGGGCGAGATGGACGCCCTGCAAACCGCGCTGCAGCTCGCCTCGGCCCTGGCGGCAACGCACGCCAAGGACATCGTCCACCGCGACCTCAAGCCTGGCAATGTGATGATCGTGCCTGATCCGACGATGGCGACGGGGGAACGGGTCAAGTTGTTGGATTTTGGCATCGCCAAGTTGGGAGCGCAGAACGCACGGGAGGACCAGCCACGAACCAAGACTGGACTCTCTATGGGCACGCCGGTGTACATGTCCCCTGAACAGTGTCGCGGGGCCAAGACGCTCGACGGGAAAGCGGATGTTTACTCGCTGGGTGTGATGATGTATCAGCTGCTCTCGGGGCAGTTGCCGTTCGATGCCGAAGCAGACGGCGCGATCTTCGGGATGCACCTGTACGAGGAGCCGCCGCCATTGCTCCAGCGGGCACCGCATGTGTCGCGTCCAGTCGCAGCGCTGGTCCATCACATGCTGCGCAAGCGGGCTGAAGAGCGCCCGAGCGCCCAGGATGTCGTCGAAGTCCTGACCGAGATGGCAGCAGCCGTTTTGCCAACGACGGCGCGGCCAAGCGCCAAGCTACATATCGTGGCCTCGCCGTCGCTGTCGAATCCATGGGGCGTTCCAGACCCGACTCCGTCCCCCGTGAGACGCACCGCCGGGCAGTTCGCAGCGCGGCATTCGGCACGGCTGCGCCATATGCTGCTTGGGCTGACTGAGCGCTCGCCGTGGTCGACCAAGCACGCTCCTTCGCAGTCGAACGAATCGGACGTTCCAGACTCGAATCCGTCCACCCTGGGACGCAGCGCCGGACAGTTTGCTGTGCGACATTCGGCGCGGCTGCGCCATATGCTGCTTGGGCTGACCGAGCGCTCGCCGTGGTTGACCAAACACACGACACCGCGCCAGCGCCTCGTTGGGATTGGAGCGGGAGCCTTGCTGTTTTTTTTGTTGATCATCAGCGGCATCACGGCCAGCATGCGCAGTCCCGCGCCTCAGGTCGTGACGGCGCAACAAGCGAAGATCCACTGGCAGATCAAGAGCACGCCGGCGGGTGCGCGTGTCATTCGCAAGAACGATCAAGTGGTGCTCGGACAGACGCCGTGGACGCAAGAAGGGCCTGCGGAAAACAACACGTTGGAGCTCGTGCTGCGGCTGGAGGGGTATAAGGATCGCCCGCTGCGTCTCGATCGGAACCGAGATTTGAATCTGGACGAGACGCTGGAGCCGGCGGGAAATCCCCCAGCCGCCGCCGCTGAGAATGGCGGACGCAAGCGCAGCAAGAAATCAAATGCGTTCGATGAAGTCCTAGACGGTCTCAAAGGAGGAACGCATGGGCATCGAAAGAAGACCAAGCCAAGCGATTGATCCAAGACAAATTCTGTCATGCTTCCCATGATGGGACAGAACACGAACTTTCTATGAGCCTACTGCACTATCACGGTACATTTATATAGATAAACTAATCCACGAAAACCTACCAATCGCACACTAGCATTCGACGCGCACAACACCCGAACCAAACCAATTTTGAGCTGCATGTGCGACCTCCTTGAGAGATCGTTGTATTGGTTTGTTTGGTCCCCCAAACGCAAAATCAGCCGTTTTGGATCACGGTGTATGTTCCCGAAAATGCAAGCGCGGGAGACTACGAAACGACCCTCCATGTCGAAACGGGGGCGGGCAGTTCCGACATTCCGATCAAACTCCATGTGTACAATTTTGCGTTGCCCAAAAAGCTCGGTTTTGATGGCCAATGGAACACGAGTTTTCAAGCCCTCGGTGGCAGTGCAAGCCTGGCCGCCGTCGAAAAACTCAAGAATCACTTTGTGGAACATCGACTGACTCCCACGAGTGTGTCTTGGCCTGCGGGGCTCAATTACAACGGGGGAATCACGTATGATTGTGTGACCGGGACGTTTTCGGAAAAGCCTTCCGACCCCTATGATTTCAGTCAGCTTGGACCCAAATACATTGATGGAAAGGGGTGGAACGGGGTTGGTTTTCCGTCGTTCCAAGCGATGCAATTTGTGAACAACAGTACGCCCAGGCCAGACCCCTTTTGCGGAGTTGCGCGCGGTCCAGACCATTACGGAACGACCGCATACAACGCTGCGTGGAGCAAACTCCTTTCGGCAATCGATGCCTATTTGGTCGCGCGGAATTGGCAAGGAAAGGGGTACTACTATGTCCAGAATGAACCCCAGAATCAGGCCGATCATGATTTGGCCGCCTTCCTCGCCAATTTGAGCAAAACCGCCGCCCCAAACCTGCGCATCGCCATTTCCGAAGAACCCAAACCCGAGATTGCAGAGAACGTGAAAGGGAATGGGAAAAGTTACGACATTTGGATGGCCGATCTGTCCGCGTTCAAGCCCGACTACGCAAAAACCAGACAAGAAAAGGGGGAGACGGTTTGGTGGTACTTTCTGTATGGAGACAGGCCCCCTTATTTCAATCCAATCACGATCGATCACAACGGAATCGAGACGAGAATTCCCTTTTGGGGCGCGTGGAAATATCGGGTGAAAGGCTTTGCGTATTATTCCACGACGGCTTGGGGGTCCGACCCCTACAACAACCCTCGGCCTGCGGGAACGGCGCAAAACGGGGACGGTTTTATGCTGTATCCGCCCATCTCGGGTGAGCTCGTCACTTCGATTCGATGGGAACTTCTGCGCGAAGGAACAGAGGACTTTGAGTACCTCCTTTTGGCCAATGGGGGAACGCTTCCAAAGACCCCTGACCAAGCGGCGCAAGTGGACACATCGGTGTTGTCTGCTGTGACTTCTCCGACGGCATTTACACGAGATGCTTCTGCGTTGCAAGACCTGCGAAATCAGTTGGGTCTGAAAATCGAAGGCAAAGTGAACGGGTGGCCTGTGCTCGTGTCAAAACCGGTCGGTGCTCATCCTCGGGGTTCCTATTTCCTGAATTTTCAGGACCCGGCAGGCAATCCCAAAGCATCACCTTTGTCTGTGAATGGTCATGACTGGCAAAAAATCGGATGGGAAGCGTATGACGCGCAAAAAGGATACGGTTGGTTTGGGCCGTACATTGGGAATGCCACGATCATGAAGTACAACTACTTGTCGTCGGGCCCAAACGAGCTGCAAAAGAGTGTCATCTACAACGACTACGGACGAACAGACACGTTTCAATGGGACATCGAAAACGGTCGGTACAACGTAACAGTGTCGATCGGATGGCAAGGGGGAACGTATTCCAAACAGCGGGTAGTGGTGGAAGGACAAGTCCTGTTTGACAACTATGCGACGACGCCGACCAATTCCTATGCGGTGAAGTCGGTGGTCGTGGATGTCAAAGATGGGAATGTGACCCTCGAGGCAGGACAGTTCAACGAATACACAATGCTGAACTACCTGAGCATCGAACCTGCTCCGTAATTCCGAAGATCCATTCTCTGCAACAGACTCTCTCAGATCCGCCGATACAACCCAATGACAGTGCCCAGAAGGTGAACGGGGCGAAATTCATCGCGACGAATGGCAATGGGGGACATCGTTTTGTTCGCGGGCCGGAACACAATCTGATCGGATTCCGGTTGATAGTATTTCACGGTCGCCTCGTCGCCAATCAGGGCCACCACGATGTCTCCTGCATGTGCGGTGGGTTGTTGCCGGACGAACACAAAATCCCCATCCAAGATGCCCGCTTCGATCATCGACTCCCCCTTTACGCGCAACGCGAACACCTCGCGGTAATTTCCCAACAGCAAACGATCGACGCGCAACCGATCGTCGTACTGTTCTTGCGCCAGCGCGGGCAGACCTGCCGCAATTTTGCCCAGCACGGGAACTTCGATCGTCCCACTGAGCGGTTGTTCCTCTGTACTCTTGTTTCCAAGGACAGGCCGGAGCGCACGCGATTTCAGGTTCTGCTTTTCCAGATACCCCTTTTTTGACAGCGCCTGCACATGATCATTGACGCCGTTTGTCGAACGAATCCCGAGCCGCTTTCCCAGCTCGCGCACCGTCGGTGGATAGCCATCCTTTTTGATGCACTCCTCAATCACGTCGAGCACCTCTTTTTGGCGCTGCGTCAGGGGCTGACGAGTGTCTGTTTCGGCTTCGGTTTTGTTGGTTTCTTGGGATGGACGCTTGCTGCTGGACATGAAGGCCTCGCGCTACTGAACAGCTGAACAGCTGATGAGATATCCTTCCCGCCGCGTTCCGTCAAGTCCCGTTGCGTTTCGCGGCCTCCCCAAAAATCCATGCGTCAAGCGACTCCCAAAACGTCAGCCCGGCGGCCAGCCGCAAGGGCGTCCGGCCAAGATGTGTAGGTGGAGGTGTTTTACGGTTTGGCCTCCGTCGCGACCGGTGTTGACGATCAGCCGATACCCCGTTTGGTCAAAACCCCGTTTCACAGACAGCGTGGTGGCCACCGAAACAAGCCTTCCCAGAAGCTCTGTTTCCCCTGCGCGAGCGGCGTCGCCCACGTCGGAAAAATGCCGCCGAGGAATCACGAGCAGATGATGCGGAGCTTGGGGGTTTATGTCCGAAAACGCGACGATTTCTTCGTCTTCGTACATAAGCGGTGTGGGAATCGCGCGGCTCGCGATTTTGCAAAAAATGCAATCGGTCTGGGTGTCGGGATTCATGCGCATACGGTGCAAAAAGAACCGCCGCAAAGTCAACCACGCAAAGCGACACCGGAACACATTTTGACGGCCTTGCGCGGCATGGGTTGACAGGCGACAAGCCTTGTGTCCTACACTGCACGCCGATGCAGTACATCGGCTCAGGACATTCCGACGGCAAACTTTCCGAGGGTCTGGTTTTGGTTTTTGACACGGAGACCACGGGGGTGTCTGCCGAGGAAGATCGCGTGGTTGAATTGGGCGCGCTGTTTTGCAAACGCGGTTCCCTGTGCGACAAACGCAAAATGCGCCTTGATCCGCAACGGGACATTCCGGCTGGTGCCAGTGCCATCCACGGGATTTTCGACCAGCACGTCGTCGGAAAACCGACGTTTTCGCAGATTGCCGAGCGTTTTGCGGAATACCTGTCCGGCGCAACATTGGGGGAAGGTCAACCCTGGCTGTGCGGATACAACGCGGTCGAATTTGACGGACCCCTGTTGAATCAGGAATTTTCGCGCGCGGGTTTGTCCGTTCGCATTGATGTGACCCAGATCATCGACCCGATGGTCTTTGCGCGTTGGCATTTTCGGCATTTGCGGAGCAGAGCCCTGACGAGTGTTTGCGAACACCTGGGTGTACCGCTTGTGCGAGCACACTCTGCACTGGCCGATGCGCAGGCGACTTGGGAGCTTTTGCAGAAATTCCTGTCGCTGGGTCTTGTCCCGTCTTTGCCAAGCGAGATTCTGAAACAGCAAAACCGTTTCTCAACCATCATGAAAGAGGAATGGGATCGCTGGTCGTATTGGCTGTATCGCGACCGCACGGACGGCACACTGCGGTTTGGTGCAGGCACCCACTGCGGGAAAAGCGTCGAAGAAGTCCCGCGTGACTACACGCAAAATCTTCTGCGAAAAGTCCCCGATCTTCCACAGGAAGTCCGCGCACAACTCCACCCCGCCGCCGCGTAGTTCCCCTTGAAAAAGGACTGTACTTTTCCCAAAGCGACTTCGGGGCCATGATGGGGTCATGCAACAGTGGAACATCGGGCAACTTTTCGGGGAATATCGACTGGACCGCTTGATCGGGGAAGGAGGTGCGGGGGTTGTTTTTCGAGCACGGCATGTTCGGCTTGGTCACTTTGTTGCGATCAAACTGCTGCGCCCTTGTTCTGATTCAGACCAGCACAGGGGGCGGTTTCTGCGAGAGGGACAGGCGCTCGGATTGCTTCATCATCCGGGCATCGGGCGGCTCTTGCACGCGGATTCACTCCCGGATGGCACAGAGTACCTGGTGTTGGAATATGAGAAGGGAGTCACTCTGCGGCAGTGGCTCAGTTCCCAACACGCGCCGCTGCCAGTTGCATGGGTCGCGTCCGTGCTTGCGCAAGTAGCCGATGCGTTGGCCTATGCTCACGCGCAGGGAGTGGTTCACAGAGACGTAAAGCCCGCGAATCTCCTGGTCAGAACTGGGTCGGGATCATGGAAGTCACGGGCGTCAGGGGAATCATCCGAATCCTGTGAACCACACGTCGTTCTGATCGATTTCGGGTTGGCGTGTATTTCGCCGGACCGTGTGCGTCAAACCCTGCCTTGGCCCGATACAATGACGCAACTGGATACCGCGCCAGGGAGTCGCCCAGGAACCCCTTTTTATCGAGCCCCTGAACTGGGCCAGGGCCTTGCAGACACGAGCGAGGGGATTCAGGAAGGTGAAAAGACTCCGGCGCTGGATGCATATGCGCTCGGCGTGGTTGGTTGGGAACTCCTGACGGGCGCACATCCGTCCGAAATCGAGCCCACAGAGGTCGCGCACAGGCTTCGCGTCCTTCGACCGGATGTGCCGACAGCGTTGTCGGGTCTTGTCGCGAGGCTGTTGTCGCCTTCCCCACGGTTGCGCCCTGAATTGTCTGAAGTGGCCGCAGTCTGTCGAACCATTTTCATCCAGGGTTCGCAACCACGCAGGGCCTCTTTTTTCCAAAAAAAGATTGTCCAAATCGCACGCGGCTTGCGTCCTTCCATGCAAGGAATGGCTCTGTTTTTTACAGTCGCAGCGTGTCTGCTGTTTGTTGGGTGGCAATCTCTGTTTACTCAAAGGACAAGCGTATTGCCGATGCAGAAACAGGCTGTTTCGGACACAACCCATCTTGTGCTCACACAGCCGATCATAGGTCTTGTCAGCGACGATGAAATTCATAGAACCATTGGGGCAGAGCCGTCCTCCGTGAAACGCATAGACATCACTCCCATGCAGCAACTTGGCCCGAAACTGCCCATGCTGCACGAACAGGATTGGTCTACGCTCGCTTCGCGACAAACAGAAGCGTTCCGTTTGCGGCTCCAACCCGCGCTTCAGGAGGGCAAGACCCTGCGCCTCTCCTATTTTGGTTTGGCACCCGTGCCACTCGGCATTCATTTGGGCACGCTCCTTGGCGGCTTGGTTCCGATCACGCTCTATCAGCGCCACCACAAAGCCGGAAACTGGGCTTTTCAAAGAACCGGAAAGACCCAAGATATTCTGATTCGGGGGCTTCCCCAGAACGCATCCACCGAGGCCGGGACTGTGGTTTTGCGCGTGTCTTCTTCGGCTCTGGTCGATCCAAAACTCACGCGGCAAGTGTTGTCCGATCCCCTTGCCGAAGTGGATGTTGCGCTGCGCCATCCTTCCCCCGATGCGCTTCTGTCCGAAGCCGATGTGTTGGAGCTCGGCGAAGGGGTCCGGCATGCGCTGGATGAAATCGTGACCTCGCTTCCCAATACCACTGTCGTACACCTGTTTGCGGCGGTGCCAGGGGCGGTGTCCTTGCGCATCGGGATGGTGGTGAATCCGAATGTCCATCCACCGATTCAAACGTATCAGTTCGATCGCGAGCTGTGTCCCAGTTACCATCCGGCCCTGCGCGTGCCGATAGGACAGACAACCCCTGAAGGAGAAACGACCATGTTCGATGCTTCACAAACGATTCTTGAACGTCGTATGGAACACTTTGTTGATTGGTTGAAACCGGACCCCGAAAAGGAAACAGACATGGGTCAGCGGGCGCACGACATTCGAGACAGAATCCGAGCGCAAGCACACGCCGATGGACTTGTGGTTCGTTCGACTCCCAGTGCGGGGTCCTTTGCGAAAAACACGGGTCTGCGCCGGCATGTGACCGGAGGTTCCGATGTGGAAGGACAGGATGTAGACGTTCCGTTTGTTGTAGCCGCAAGAAGCGGGGAAAACCAGCCGATTGGTCGGTTGCTCGATCGCTTTCAGGGATACGCCGATCGCGCGTATCCACAGAATCCCCCCAAAAAGAGCCGAACCAAAAGTTCGATCAAGCTGGAATTTGTGGGCGCAAAACTTTCGTTCGATTTGGTTCCGATGATCGAAGCCTCGGAGTACGGAGAGGGCTATCAGTGGTTGCTGCGCGGCGACGGAACCCAGCGGCTCACGTCCTTGGAGAAGCACAACGCTTTTATCAGGAAACGCACCGATGCGAGCAACCAACGACCGGGGCGCGTGAAGTTCAACGAGTGTGTGCGGCTCCTGAAATGGTGGCGCGAGTTTCGGATGAACAACGACAATCACTCGATTCCGGGCATTCCCAGTCTTGTTGTCGAGATGCTCGCGGCCCATGCGTTCGATCAAAAGGGAGTCGCCGCAACGTATGGGGAAACGCTGTCCATGTGGTTCGATTTTCTGTATGGCGCGGTTTTGAATCGCAAGCGAATCGGTTTTTCCGATTATCAGCCACCTCGGGGGCGTCGTCATGCCGACCCCACAACGTGGATGGTCATCGATCCCGTTGATCCACAGAACAACTTGACGCACGACTGGATCGCTCAGCATGTGGATGAACTGGCTTTGTGGCTTCAGCGTGGACGGGACGACATGCAGAGAGCCATCGATCTGGATCGGCGGAACAACCCGCAAGAGTCCCTGCATCATTTGGTCCGCATTTTTGGCACCCCCTTCAAGCACCACTGCGGAGACTGACCGGCGTTGGACGGGCGTGTGAAGAACAAACCGGCGGGGGGATCGGACGATTCAGATGGAACCATTTTCAGAGGACATTCTGTCACCCCCTTTGCTCGATCCTGGCGAATGGGAAGGTGTACGGACGTTGTGGATAGGGGCGGTCTGCACCGTCGAAGAAATCAGGTTGCGGTCCACAGGACAGCTGGCTGTCCTGAAACACATGCACCCAGAACATCGCGCCGATCCGGGGATTGCGGCGCGGTGTGTGAACGAAGGTCTGATTCTCCAATTCCTGCAACAAGAAGGGGGCGGAATCCATGTTCCAACCTTGCTTGCAATGGGAGTCCTTCCCAATGGTTGTCCGGCTTTGATTCTTGCGCCGCTCGGGGAGTCACTGGCCGACGTTCTGGACGGTGAAACGCTGTCGTCGGATCGCGAAAACACTTCCGTTTCCCTGCTTTTGCGAGTCGGAATCGACCTGGCAGAAGCCTTGGGTTTCGTTCACGCGCGCGGTGTGGTTCATCGCGATGTTCGGCCCGAGAACATTCTGTTTGCAAGGAGGACCTGCAAAAAACCAAGCTCTTTGGGGTCGCCCGCGCATCTTGTCGATTTTGGTCTCGCAAAAGTATTTCGCCCTGGGCTCTTCCTTCCGGTCTCGACGGGAAACGACGACATTTTGGGCACGGACCTGTACATGGCCCCCGAACAATGGGAAACCGCAAAGCATGTTTCAGGGGCAGCGGATGTGTATTCACTTGGTGTGGTGTTGTATCGGCTGGCGAGCGGTCGGCCTCCGTTTTTGGACCCGCGACGACAGGTGCTCATGTACCAGCACCTCGTCACACCTCCGCCCGCGCTCCCGAACACCCTTCCCCCTACATTGTCCCGTTTGATTTTTGCGATGCTGTCCAAACGAGCCAAAGACCGCCCAACCGCAAGCGAGTGCGCAAGAACACTTGTGGCTCTGCGCTGATTTCGATTCCGCTCTTTTCCAGCGACGCAATCGCAGGACGCAGAAACTGCTCCACCCCCTTCTGTCGTTCGTCTTCCGACAACGTGCCGTAAGGGTCAAACCACACTTGCTCGGACTGCTTCTGCTCGAACTGTTTGCTCAGGACGATACCCAAGGCATAGTGCAGCTCTGGAATGTCGAGCCCGAGTTGGATAGCCTGTTGCAGCTCGGACAGCGCTTGGGGGTACTCCTGGAGAGCCAGGTGACCGCGGCCCAGACCATAATGTCCCAGACTCTGGGCACCCTGCCCAAAGGTCGCGATCTGCGCCTGGATGTTTTCCATGCGCCGTCGCACGATCACTTTCTCGCGCTCCAGGTTGTGGATGGGGAGCTGGCGGGCGCTGCGCAAGATCCACTCCAGATCCTTGACCTCTTGTCCCAGCCACCGGGCGACTTCCTCCTGCTGCGCTGCTTGGGCGCGCATCCGCAGGGCCACACTTCCCAACACCAGCACGGCCACCAGCGCAGTCGCAATGCCGGTAGACAGAATCCTGTTTCGCTTTGCAAATCGACCCAGGCGTCGCAGCACAGAGATGGGTCTCGCGGCAATGTGCGCACCATCCAAGTAGCGGTTCAGATCCAGGGCCAGGGCCTGCGCGGTGGGATACCTGCGAGCGGGGTCCTTTTCCATGCAGGTATCGACGATGGTCTCGAGTTCCTTGGGGATTCCGGCGTTCAGTTCGCGGAGTTTGGGAGGCTCCTCAGTCATCACCGCGAACAGAACCGTGGTTGCATTGCCCGAAAAAGGAAGCTTCCCAGCCAGGACGGAAAACAGCGTGACCCCCCAACGCATACACATCGGTTCTGCGATCGAGCTTCTTGATCTCACCGCGCACCTGTTCAGGGGCCATGAAGGCCGGGGTTCCTTCCACTGTGCCCGTGGTGGTGTGAACGCTGGCCGTGATCTCCTTTGCCAGGCCAAAGTCCATCAGATAGGGCCAGAAGGTACCGTCTGGACGCTGCTCGACCATGATGTTGCCGGGCTTGATGTCACGGTGGATGAGCTGACGCTCATGGGCCACATGAAGGGCTTCGGCGATGGTGTGAATGATGGCGACGCGATCCTTTCGAGACAGCTCAGGGAGCCACTGATCAAGAGGACGTCCGTTGATGAGCTGCATGACGATGTAGGGTTGGCCCTCCAACTCTCCTACTTCAAAGATTTTGCAGATATGGGGGTGATCAAGCTTGGCCTGTGTACGGGCTTCGCGTTGAAAGAGGCGAAGCTGCTTGGCATCCATGCCTGTGGTCTGCGCGCGGCGCATGAACTTGATGGCGACGAAGCGATCGAGCCGAAGGTCTTTCGCCTTGTAGACAGTACCCATGCCGCCCTGGCCAAGGACAGAGAGGATCTTGTAGCGATCCCAGGACTGAAGAGGGAGAGAGAGAGAGAAGTCTGTATCGGATTTTTCAGGGTCAGGAGAAGACGGAGAAGGCGGAGAAGACAGAGCAGACGGAGAAGGCAGAGAGGACGCAGAGGAAGAAGAAATATGGGGTTCGTTGCGAGGCAGGGCTGGTGCCGACACCAGTGGCTCGTGTGGCCGGTTCGGAACCCCCATACCGCGCTCGGTCTTTGCCAACACATTGATCGGGGCCCCATCGGGTGGGTTCTGATTCGCAAGTTTGCTCATGCCGACAAAAGCCCCTGAGGAATGAGGTGTGTGTGCAAGGTCACGGGTTTGTGGGTCGCGATGCCGAGATGCAGAGCCTGGAAGCGCAGATCAAGGTATGTATCGAGGAGTCTTCAGCCAGGATGGTGCTGGTCACGGGTGCACCGGGAGTAGGCAAGTCCCGCTTGCGCCATGAATTCTTGCGCCAGGCCACGAAGAGACAAGATGCGATCACCATCCTGCTCGGCAGCGGCGAGTTGATCTGGAGGAACTCATCCGACAAGCGGCTGTCGGTCGATCGAACGAGCCCCCGGAGACCCTCCTAGCGATGTTGCAGGCGCGTGTTGGGGGTCTGGATGCGGGTGCGCGACGGGCGATACGGGCCGCAGCGGTGTTCGGGGCGACCTTCTGTCGAGGCGGCTTGCTGGCGCTGCTGGGTCAGAGCATGCAGACCAAGGCCGTAGACGCGGGGATCGACATTTTGCTCAAAGAGGAACTCTGTGAGAAGCGCACGGAGAGGCATTTCATTGGCACAGATGAATACAAATTCCGACATGCCTTGATTCGAGAGGCTGTCTATCAGTTGCTGGGCGACGAGGAGCGCAAGCTTGGGCACAGGCTGGCCTTGGACCATTTGCAGCAGGCGGGTGAGCGCGATCCCATGATCCTGGCGGAGCACGCCCGGCGCGGAGGCGAGCTTGAGCGGGCTGTGCCGCTTTTTGTCCGCGCAGCAGAACAGGCGTACGAGCGATACGATTTGAAGAACGCACTCAGTTGCGTCAACCAGGGCATTGCCGCCGGAGCAAAGGGGGACGGGCTCGGCGTCCTGTCCGCCATCCAATTCACGGCTGCGATGTGGGGCGGCGAAATTAGCAAGACGACGCTGTCGCTGGGTTTGGAGGCGGTCGAATTGCTACAGAAAGGCGGACGCTGGTGGTGTGTGTGCATGGGGTATCTGTTCGTCCTCTGCGTCAATCTAGGGGAGCAGGACCGCTTCAGCTCCCTGACCCAGCGATTCGCAACGGCGGAGCCGTGCCCGGATGCACGCGGACACTATGTAGCGGCAGCCTCTTGGTTGGTTGCGATGTTTGGTTTTGTGGGGCTGCGGGAACCGGCCTGTCAGTTCTGGGAACTCACCCAAAAGGTGGCGGCACCGATCATGGAGAAGGAGTCCGAAGCAAACACAAGGGGGCTGGCACTCCAAGGGTATGCGTGGTACCTCCGCAACCTCGAGCGGGTGCCATACCAGGCCATGCTCGTAGCAAAGGAGGCTGCACAAGCGTGTGAGAAAGCGGGCAACCTGCGAGACCTGATCACGATCCGAAGCGGCCTGGCGGTGGCACTGTCGGAACTGGGAGATCCGGAAGCGGGCATCAAGCTGCTCCGCGAAACACTGGCACTCCGGCTCTGTAAAGAGGAAGCGACACTCCGGTGGAACGCCGAAGCTTATCTGGCCCTGATTTTGGTGCGGCAGGAAGAGGAGCCGTATGTGGAGGACGCATGCGCGCTCGCGCGGAACGTAATGGATGGCAACATGGGCCCTGCCTATACAGGTCTGTCGAGGCTGGTCCTTGCCCATGCAGCGCTGCTGCGCGCCCAACTGGACACTGCGGAAGTTGAAGTCCGCCTGGCGGCTGAGCTCATGCGACCCATGCGGGTCTACCAACTGGATGCGCAGGGGCTCTTGATTCGAGTCTTGTTGCAAAGTGGCCGCACAAAAGAGGCCCATGCGCTTGCGGAAGAAGTCGCTACGAACGATACCTTGCTTGCGGGTGTTGGCTACGGCGAAGTTCCCTTGTGGGTGGCCATTGCCGAAGCTCGTTATGCCCATGGGGATTTGACCGGCGCTCACCAAGCACTTCGCGCCGCTTGCGGGCAACTTCAACTGCGGGCCGAGCGCATTCCAGATCCCATGTTCCGAGAACGATTCCTGACCAACGTGCCCATGAACGCCCGCGCACTCACCCTCGCCAGGGCGTGGGGGACATTGATGCACACCGTATGATCAAAAAGACAGGCGAGCCCCAAACCGCAACGTCAATGGACTCTGGAACGCGGTCGGTTGTCCGTAGTTGCTGTTCAGGAAAAGTGGGGCACCATCTGCGGTCTTGAGCTGCCGCAGGTCTTCTGTTTTCCCATAAGGAATCGGGAGTACAAACGACTTGGTGTATTCATCGTCCACGTTGATCACTTCCTGCTGATTGAACAGATTGATCACGTCTCCGTAAACGCTCAGTTTCACCAGCTTTCCAAGCTTGTGCTCGTATGCAAGGTGCAGATCGGTCTGCGTCACCGTGGGGGTTCGGCCACCGCTTCCGCTCGGCAGAACGAAGACCTCGCGATATCCATATGCAGGATGCTGTCCCAAGACTTGGATCGGTCTCCCAGAGAGCGCAGTGAAAGTCAGGCTGGTCGTCAGCATTCCGTTGGCACCTATCGGTTGCTGATAGAAACCTGTGAACTTGAAGTTGTGAGGCCGGTCATTGTTCAGGGGACCATTTCGATTGATGACGAGATCGATGATGTCAAACTGAGTTGACATGTTTGGATCGAGCTGATTGTTATACGGACTGTAGGGGCCAGGGTAGTTGCCGGTCAGACGAGAATACGTATAGTTCGCAAGCAGAGAGAATCGGTTTGACAGGCGCTTGTTGGCAGTCAGCGAGAGGGCATAGTACTCCCGCGTGGCCTTTGGAAATGTCGCCTGGGCTTTGTATACGTCCAACCGTCGCTGTGCCAGGTCCGCCGCGTCCTGGAGGGCTTGGTCGTTCGGATTCCCTTCTGCGGCAGTGCGGGCACGCTTGGACTCCTCTGCAAGTTGGGCAACCAAATCCCCGTTGGGGGTCTGTCCGGGGTTCGCAATAAAGTACGTACTTCCCCCATCGACAGACAGATCCTCGACGATACTCCCCAAGCCACGGTAGGTAAAGTATGCGCCGAGCACCAGGTCAAGTCCGACATCTACCTGCTGGCCAACCACGACCTCTTGCAAGAATTGTCCTTTCAGACCCGGTGCTACGGGCGCATACGCTCCTCCGCCAGAAGCCAGTGGGTCTGTGAGAGAACATGGTTTTCCAGCAGCAGCAGCAGGAATGGGCAAGCTTCGACTGGCTCCTGGCGCAAGCGGGGCCGTTGCGCAGTCATCGGTGTATCCTCGACCGATCAGAAGCCCCTGCCCGCTGAAGTTCCGGTCATTGATGTCCATGGGAATGGACTGGTAGAAGCGACCATAGTTTGCATAGATCTTCACCCGTCCAGAACCCAGTGGGTCCCAGACCGCTCCGACGCGCGGCGCAACATCTGCTGCCCCCGGCGCAAGACTGAGCGCGGATTCAAAAGTCCGTCCGCGGACTGCCGTGTTCTGAAGCAGCTCTTGGTTGATTTCGACCCCTGTGTTGGCAGTCGCGGTGTCAATGGTCGGCGCTCGCTCTTTGATTCGGATGACATTGGCCTCCCCGTGAATGAGGCCATCGTTTGCCGTCGAGAATTTTTTTCGCCCTGCGTTTTGGGTGTTTGCGTCTCTTCCTATCATGGGCCTGTCATGGGCCTTTCAACGCCCTGGTTTGGCGATAGGAGAACCTATGAAAAGAAAACACACACGTTGGTTGGGAGTTGTATGTGCAGGCTTGTTCTCGTTGACCGGCTGCGGAGGAAGTGATGGCGGCGGTGGAGGTGGTGGCGGAGGAGGTGGTGGTGGCGGTGGCGGCTGCCCCTCTGCCTGTGCGCGAGGCTTCACTTGCCAAGGAAGCAGTTGTGTTGTAGACCCTGCCGGTTTCTGGATTCTGAGCGTCACTTCGGGGACAGTCGCTTCCCGCAACGCAAGCGGTTCCCATTGGGATGCAGACCTGTCTGCTCCAGATCCCAAAGTTTGCCTGACGATCAATGGGAATCGAAGCTGTACCCAAAGCATCCAGGACACCCTGAGTCCGGTTTGGAACAAGAACTTTCCCGCTGCCACCGCGACGGCACTTCAGGCTGGCGTGTTTATCGAGTACCTGGACACAGACCTGACCTCTGACGATCCGATCTGTTCAGGCACGCTGTCTGTGACCTCTTCCACTTTTGCGAGTGGAAGTTGGGGCTTTTCCTGTCAAAGCGGGCTCAGTCAGGTATCCATTGGGCTCACCGCGCAGTAGGGAAGTGTCCGCGAAAACCGTGGCTTTGGGGGACTCTGTTTGGAGCTCTGCTTGAAGGCTCTGTAACCAAGCCAAGACGGGAGCAAGCAACGCTGCGCAGTCTGCATGAACACGCAAAAAGTCCTCTGTCTTGGGCTCGTGTCCGCGATCGGACATGCGCAGGTATTCGAGCAGAGCCGCATCCACGCGAGCCGCACTCTGTCGTTTGACTTGCGGTTGCTTCCCCTCCAACTTCTGCCGGAGCGCGACAAGCCCCCGCTTGATCAGGCTCGCCACGGCCTGCTCGGTGTCTTCCACCATGGTTGCGATTTCGGACAGACTCCGTTCCTCCAACAAACGCAAGTACAACACCTCGCGCTGTCGTTTCGGCATGCGGGCGATGGCAGCGACGGCCTCTCGATAATCCTGCCGGGCCGAAACAATCTGGCTCAGCCGCACAGTCCGAGCAGTGGGGCTATGGGTGTCTTGTTCCAAACACGTCGTCTTCGTATCTGCACGCCTCTCTGCTTGGCCGTGACGCTGGGTTTGGATGATGGCCGTTCGCAAAATGCAGACGAGCCACGCCCGCAGCTCTGGCATCGATTCCCCTTTGAAATCACCGACGAAACGAATGGCCAAAACACAGGCCTCCTGAACCACATCCGAAGGTCTCCGTCCAGCCGGTTGCGAACCTCGGAGAACTTTTCGGACTTGGCCCAACAGCCAAGGTCGCCAGCGTTCAAGCAGAATTCCCAACGCTGCAACATCGTGCTGCCGAACACGCAGACAGAGTTCTTGTTCCACTGATGAGGTCTACCACATCCTCACAACGATTTTCCTCAATGACTCGCGGTCGGCATGGAAAGGCCCTTCCTGCCGCGTTCTGTGTGGGCTTCCAACGCTTCGGTTTACAGAGATGGAAGGCCGGCGCGTGCGTCGGTGGCCAGGAAACGAGACCAATCGTGCCGCGCGGCCCACAGATCGAAAATCACAAAGTGTCCGTCTTCTTTGGGGGGCGCGACATACTGTTTCAGTGCGGCGGTGGCCTTTCCCCCAGCCACATTTCCCGACACCTGTCCTTTGGCCCAAGACAGACCCGAACTTGAGAAGTGGGGCAGATCGTACAGCTTGGGCTCGACGGGCTGCACCCCCATCGCCAGCGCGAACGCCGCGATGTTGGGCACCGGCGTAAAGTGATCCCACAGGCCCAAGGTTTGGAAAATGCTCTTGGGTGCCATGCCCGTTGGGGGTTCGCGGAAGTACAATTTCCCATAATTGTTCGGGTCCGAGGACTCGAAATAAGCCTGAAGCAGATTCAACAGAGGGTGATCAGGAAACGGCGTTTCCTGCAAAAGGCCACCGACGAGTTCCGCAATGTTGATCGGCTCTGTTTTGTTGAGCAAAGACAGAATCAACACCGAACCAGCGCCAGAAAAAACAGCCGCTCGTACTTTCGGTTCCGCCGCGACAAACAGGGGTCCTGTAAGACCTCCCTGGGAATGTCCCATGAAATAGATTCGCTTTCTGTCAAAACGAATCGGCCTGCCTGTTTTAGGCGCGCTCGGAACGTTCATTTCCTCGGCCAGCCGCAGCAATTGGAAATTGTCTGCCGCCCCCTGTTTTACGTTCTCTTTGGCCGCAAGCAGATTCTGCAAGTTGAAAAACGTGATTTCAGGATCGTTGCGTGAGGGGTCTCTGGGGCCATGCAACACCTGATCGATTCCGAACATCGCAAAACGCATGGGAGGCTGCCCCTTTTGCTCCACCAACGCGGCTCGCAAACCAAGCTGTTCTCGGACAAACGTCTGGTAGTCTCCGCCCGTTCCGTGAGCATACAAAATCACCGGCCACCCGTCGGCAGGCATTTCCGCATTGGGCACCGACAGAGCGAACCGGAGTGTCTCTTGACGCACGATTTTGGGAACCCCTGCACCATCCCAATCCATGCCTCCTCCGATCGACCAATACGGCGGCGTTCCAAGCTGAAAATTCGGTGACGAAAACGTGCCCGCATACAGGTCCGCCAAGCCATCCTGACTTCGCAAATAGGTGAAGTCTTGCACCATGGGAATTGGCGCTTGAGCGTACACCGCTTGCCTCAGCCGGAACACAGGTGCTGTCACTTCCTGTGTCGTAAAAACCGTCGCTGCGGCCACTTCCTCTCCCATTCCTGTGTTCGCCAACCATCCCCGAAGCGGCGCATACAAAGACCATGCTGTTTTTTTTGCGTCCTGCGTGGGAGGCGTATCCGAAAGCATCGCAAGCAGGTCTTTGTCCGGTCGAACATCGCCCCCTGTCTGTGCTTTCATTTTCCGCGTCACGATCGCCGCATATGTGGTTTTCTCGTCGAGCGGAAACCCCGGAAGGGGGCGCAAAGACAGCCAATTGTCCCCGATGTACCGATTCCCTTCCCGATGAAAAGCCGCGATGACCGGGGCAAGCTGGCCATATCGTTTGGAACCCGCAGAGACATCCACCACAAAAGCGGTGGATTCCTTTTGCGTGCTCTGTTCGATGCTTGGCAAAGTTGTTTCATCCAGCGGCGCATCGAAACGGAAAAACACCGCTGCTCCGGTTCCGGCCCCTTGAATTTTTTCGTGCAAAAAGGCGACGTATTTTCCAGGCTGTCCGACGGGTTTTGGCAATTTTGTCAGGTCATACCCCGAGGCCAATTCCGCAGCCCCTACCGGCACCCCCATCGGTGGTTTTTTCGCAAGCCTCACGTCATTTGGAAACGGGAGGGCAAAAAACTCACTCTCCGCGTCGTTTTCCGATCCTGGCAACACATGCAGTGCCAAAGCCCCCTCTTTCGGTTCTTCCATGGGTGGTTCACAGCCCAAAAATCCGGCCAAAGACCACACTGAAAAACCGCAAATCGCTGGCACAAACCAGCGACGCAAAGAGGAAAAACGACGGAACCAACGCGGCGATGTCTGTTGCATGGACGGACAATAGACACAGTGCTTTGTTGAACACAAGCCTTCTGTCCGGTCGGTCGGACAGAAGATGAATCCCCGGACAACGGGTTCCATTTTGTCAGACGAGACAAGCGATTTTTCGTCGCTGTTTTGTTTGGTCTGCATTGTGCATGGCGTGGTTTTCCAAAAAGCGAAAAAAGAAGAAAAGGAAAGAACCATGTTTCATCGCTCGCTGTTGTTCTTGTGTTTTCTGTGCTGTGCCTGTCGAGAAGACGCACCCCTTGGGAAGCCGCGCGTGTTTGATGATGAAGAACTGGCAAAATCACAAATGGCGCAAGAAGCGGACATACGGAGAACCATGGGAGGCCGTTTCCGATACCACCCGGAATTGCGAACCGTTGCAGTCGTGGATTCCTTGAATGTGTCTTTTTCATCCTCTGTAACGGTCGGGACTTCGCTGATTCGGTTTGCGATTCGGTATCCTTCCCTTTTTGGGAGTCGTCGAAGTTCGGAGTTTGATGCAGCGGATTCCGTGACCGAAAAAGATGGTAGCCAACACGTCGTTTTGCAGCAGCGTTTGGAAGATGTTTCGCTGTGGGGTTGCGTTCTGTCTGGACATGTTGCTCCCGACCGAAAACTGCTTCGCATTTTGGCGCGTACAGTCCCCCTTCAGAACTTCCGTGCAGAAGCAGAAAAGCCCACTCACACACAAGAAGAAGCCCGGCAACAAACACTCCGTTTGCTCGCGCAACAATCCCCCCAAGTTGCATGGTCTGCGTTGACCCCCAAACTCTATTTTCTTCCCCTTTTCGTTACTCAAAACGGTTTGGGCACGCCGGAAAAAAAACTGGCCCTGGTGTATCGGATCGAAGTTTCAGGACAAGACGGCGATCTCCCTTTGCGGCAGGCATGGTTTGTTTCGGCGCATGATCTTTCCGTGATTGCATCCGAGGATTTGGTTGTCGCTTCGGATGTTCCCGTGCCTGCGTTCGGAAAAGGAATCGGCGTGTTAGGAGAAACGCGCGATCTGTCTGTCACGTTGCGCGGTGAGACGTACTCGATGGAAGACCTGCGACGGGGTGGATCACGGACGACGGTGACCAATGAAGCAGAGCGACTTCCAGGCAAGACCGTACAGAGTGCAAAATCGGATGTTTGGGAGTCCTCCCATGCCGTATCCACGCATGCGCATTTGGCAAGTTTGTGGGACTATTTTTCGACGATGCACCAGCGTTTCGGTTGGGATGGAAAAGGGCGCGGAATGCTTGCTGTGGTGCATGCAGATTTGCGGTCGGTTCCTCTTCCTGTTGCACTCTTTGACGGGCAGCGGATGGTGCTGGGTTTTGGGGAACCGGGCACATTGCTTCCGGCTGGTGGGGCTCTGGATGTCGTGGCCCACGAATATGCGCACGCGGTCATCCGTTCCACAGCGAATCTGGCTGCCGAAGGGGAGGCCGGCGTCCTGGATGAGGGAATCGCGAATGTGTTTGCTTGCTTGGTGGAACAAGCGATTCTGGGAAAGCAAGCAAACTGGACGCTCGGAGAGACGATTTACCGTCGGAAAGACGGTTTTTCCGCGCTAGCAGATTTGGAACACCCTGCGAACACAAACCAAGCGACGACCTTTTCGGATTCCCCTGTGCTGGCCGCCGATTTGCAGCCGTCTCTTTCCCTCCTAAATCGATCGCTCAGGAGATACCGAGCGGGGTATGTGGGGCATGCGGGCTTTTTGATCGCGCAACGGATCGGACACGAAGAGACTGCGGCGATCTTGTTTCGCGCGGTGTCGCTTTATCTCCATCGGTATTCCGATGCGACGGATTTGGCAGACGCCATGATCGCTGCGGCGCGCGACCTGTACGGAGCAGACGCAGACTCCGTTCGCGCCATCCGCACCGCCTGGGAAACCGTCGGAGTACGCAACTTCTTGCCCTAGTTCCCATCCAGAAAGGACTGCGGTGGCCGCGGGCGGTGTCGGCGACAGTCTGCGGCACAAAGTGCGGGGGGACGTGCATACAACCGTGAAGGCTGCTCTCCCCCACACTTTGTGTCGGGGACTGTCGCGCTCGCCCGCCCTCGCCCAACACCAATCTGGGGCTACGTTTCGGGATGGGAACTAGTCAGTTGAGCCAGCGTTGTTCGTTGTTGTTGGAAAAGGGGGACGGTTTTTTGGTGCGTCCGCCTTCGTGAACTTCGAGTTTGGGGGCTCGGGCAGAACGCCATTTGCGCCGAAACCAACGCGAGAGGGAGAGGCCTCCGTGATCGCGAAGCAAAAGAGCGGTTATAAAGAGGGTGGTGAGGTCTGCGCAAAGAAGTTCCCATTCGGCGCGGAACAGGTGTGCGACAAAACCAATCCCAATGAAAAACCACGCGAGTGTTCGACCCGAAGTCTTTTGCGGCACGCCCCAAAGCTGTACGGTCAAACCTCCGTAGAGCTGCGCGAACGCAAAAAACATCATGGTGAAAACGGGACCAGCTTCGATGTAGATGGGTTTGGCGGCGGTGATAGGAGCAAAAAGAGCGTGGATTTTTGCGCAACAGGCGACGACGACGGAAGAAGTCAAAAGAACGACGGCGCAAAACGTCACAAACCGCCGCGCACCGATGCGCTGTTCAATGGCGCTGCCCAAGGACCACAAAAGAAGGCCCAAAAAGAGAAGAGAAAAGGGGCTGAGCACAAACAGGGGTGCGGTGAACAGCCTCCATGGTTCGGGCCAGAGTGCTTTTTGGGGGAGCAACAGGGCGTGATTCTGAAGTACGTCCCCGACGACAGGAAGCAAGGACAGCAAAAACGACAGCGCGTAGACAGAGAAGACGGCGACACAGGCTCGTGTAAACGTCGAACCGAGCCGGACGAGGTTCCTCCCTTCCTTGTGCGAAGCCATGCGTCAGCGTCCAACAAGCCGCCAAATGTCTTTGAAGACAAGGAGCAGCATGAGACCGAGCAAAATCACAAGGCCAACCATGTGGACGATTTGCTCGATGCGATGGTTGACGCGACGGCGCGTAATGACCTCGAAACCCAAGAACACCAAACGGCCACCGTCGAGGGCGGGCACGGGCAACAAGTTGAAAAATCCAAGAAGCGCGCTGATTTTCCCAGCAAATTCGAGGCCTTCGACGAAACGCTCTCCGAGTTGGTTGGCGATCATCTGGGTGATCCCAATGATGCTGGAAAAGTCATCCAGTTTGGCCTTGCGTTTTCCCGAAATCATGGAAAAGAAAACGGCAATTTGATCGACGGTAAGCTGCCAAGGCGCGATGGCGGCGAGCTTTGCGGCGGGCCAGACGCCTAGCCGCTCTCGCTGTTCGCTGGCACCCATATAGATGCCGATGAGAAATCCACCATTGGGGCTCTTGGCGGGAATGACGACGACGTTTTTGAGATCCCCGTTGCGACGTACCTGCATGTCAAGGGGTTGACCTCCGGAGCCGTAAATCATCGGACGGACTTCGGTGACCATTCCGACGGCGCGACCGTTGATGCGGACGATGATGTCGCCGGGCAAAAGACCAGCAGTGTGTGCGGGTTGGCCGCGTATCAGCTTTTGAACCTGGGTTCCGGGCACACCGGCAAAAAAGTTGACGAAGAAAAAAACGAGGACGGCGAACAGATAGTTGACGACGGGGCCGGCGGCGATGGTCAGGAAGCGTTGCCAGGCAGGTCGGTTGATGTAGGAACGCGGGTCGTCGGCGGCGATGGCGGTGTCCTCGGGATTGAGGCCGGCGATTTGGACGTAACCACCAAGTGGAATCGCGCCGACTTGGAAGGTCGTTTCGCCGGACACCTTGCTATAAAGCGCGGGACCGAAGCCGATGGAAAACCGATCCACGCGCATTTTGCACCACTTGGCGACGATGAAGTGGCCCCACTCGTGAACGATGATGAGAATGCCCAGAACGAGAATCGCGAGAGCGATGTAAAGCAGAGTGTGCATGGGCCAAGCTTACAGCACGCGGGGACGGCGTGCGAAAGGTCTTCTTCGTGGCAGGGGCGGAGGCGAAACAAGAAGCGAGGGGGAAATCCCTCAACGTGAGGGGAAAAGGCATCAGGGCAAGGGACGGTGGCGGTCGTTTTAGCCGAAGATGCAAGAGTAGCCGGCGCTGACGCCGGACAGAATCGGCGTCATGTCTCGCACGGCACTTTTCATCCCAAATTCGACTTGAAGCAACGTGCCCTGTTCGCCGGACAGTTTCACAGGCGGCACGTCGGACGGAATGTTCGCAACCTCTTTCCACGGAGCGGCCTGGAGCGCGGCGGCGTCTTTGCCGCTGCGGACGCGAATGGTGACGTGTGTGCCGGGCGGTGTGATCAGGGAATACGCCAATTCAGCCCAGCGCGTGTTTCCAGAGCCAGCGCAGCCTTGGAAGGTGTGCCGCCAGACGCCGGAAGGTGCGCCCGCGTTCCTCAGTTGGTAGCCCGTCATGTCGCTGTAGGTGTACGGCCCAGACCCGACGGTGACTTTCACGGAACTGTAGTCGGCTGGGTTGATTTTGAAGGCGGCGTTTGTCGATTGGCTGATGACCCACGGATTGTTGTCAAAGTCGAGAGCGGCCCCGACGTTGCCGCTCGACAGTTGCGCAGTTTTGCCTTTGTAAACCATTTGAGCACCCGCCCCATCGACGTGGAACATGCCCCAGCTCGTGTCGGTGATCCAGACGCCGTTTTTGTTGTCGACGGCCAAGCCTCGGCCTGAAGACATGCCTTGGGTGCGCAAATCGAGTTTTTCCCAGGTTTCGGTCGCGGGGTCGAAACGGCTCACACAGCTTCCTCCGGCGGTGTAGATGCGGCCCGCAGCGTCGGCGGCAATGCCATACCCACATGGAGGAGCAAGTGTGCCGTTGTACACCTTCACTTGATCGCCCTTGCTGGCGTAGACAACGGCGAGGCTGCCCTCTGCGCCGCGTATCCACACGTCTCCGTTTTTGTCGAGGACGAGACCGTAAGGCATCGCGGGCGAGACGTTGATGGTCTTCATGATCGCGCCCGTTTTTGCGTTCAAGCGGACCAGCTCGCGGCGGCTGTATAGGCCGATGTAGACAACGGTGTCGGTTTCTCCCAAACCGGCATTGAAACCAGCGGCGCGGGGATACGAACCGTCGGTGAGCTTGGTGTACCACAAAATGCACTCGTCATCGGGCTTGGTCGGCTGACCCTCGGCCCACGGCATGGGCGCGCTGTTTTCAGAGGTTTCGATTTTGCCGTTGCGGTTGCGGTCGAGGCACTGCGACTTGTCCCCGGCAATGTGAACGGCTGACGCTCGCGTCGAGTCATACGCGCTGCGATTGGCAACGACGACATCTCCGTTCAAACCGACGGTGGTTCTGGACGGATCGCCTTTTCCGCCGGGATGTGTGTAGTAGCGGCCCACTTCTTTCATCGTCCGCGTGTCGATTTTCGAGACGGTTCCCTCGGAGCTGTTCGCGACCCAAATGACGGGCGACACAGTGCCGCTCATGTTTTTGGGGTCGAGAACAATGTTGCCGTCCTTGTCCTTCTTGACGCCGCTCGATCCATCGTCGGTGGGGTCAAACGGCGTCGAAGTGCCGGGCCCGACTTTGTCGTATGCACCCGGACCACCAGGAGGCGGTTTTGTTGGGTCGCCGATGACGCAGAGTGGATCATCCGCCAGGCAAGACTCGGTGTTTCCTCCGACGTCGGGGTTGCAGGAAAGCGAAAGCAGAGACAGGCACAAGCTGACAGAGAGACGCTTCATCAAAAACCTCCAGGTTTCATGTTGCGGCAAAACCGAACGAAAAACCTAGCAATTTTCGGACCTTAGACCGCAAGGCGATGACCTGATCGGTTTGAAGGGACAGGGGAAACAGCCTGTGCGGTCGGCACGCAAAGAAGTTCTCCTGTTTATATAAATCGATATGAATTTGGTGTTTTTTCTTGCAAAATAGTGGTTTGTCTCAAGTGGGGTGGGGCGATGGAGTGGGTGGTTTGGGCAAAAAGGAGCCAATGACCCATGCGCACGGGGAAACGATTTTGGGGGGAATGGCCTCGGCGGGCGTTGCTGCCCGAGGCAGGTCTTTTGATGGGGCTGTTTTTGTTTCAAGGCTCGGCTTGCAGCCCGATCCGGCCCGAGGAAGCGCCAACGCAGAACAGGCACCCGCTGACGGTGACACTGACGGACTGCCTGCCCGCGAGTTTGATCAATGCGATCACTTCAGCGAATGCGGCGACGGGAGCGAGCACGATTACGCTCAAAGGTGGGTGCGTTTATACGCTGACAGCTAGGCACAACTACTACTACGGACCCAACGGTCTGCCGGCGATTGTCAATGACCTGACGATTGATGGGTCGGCGCAGGGGGCGATCATCGAGCGTTCGACAGTGGTTTCGACGCCCTCGTTTCGTTTGTTTTACGTCGCTGGTGCGACGCTGCCGCCCAACCGACCAGGGAAATTGACGCTGAAAAATCTGACGCTGAGAAACGGTCTGGCACAGGGCGGTGCAAGCAGCTCGGCGGCTGTGACGGGCGGCGGTGGCATGGGTGCAGGTGGTGCGATTTTTGCGCAGGGGGAAGTGACGCTTTCTGGCGTGACGTTGGTCGGAAACCAAGCCATCGGAGGTGCCAGCGCCGCGCCGGGAACCTCAACAGCGTGTGGGGGCGGAGGGGGAATCGGCGGAAATGCCATCACAGCCTTCGGCGGTGGTTTCCGAAATGCAACGACCACGGCGGGCGGCAATGGAATTTCGAACACGGAAGGCGGGCGACCGGCGTCTGCGACGGCCGGTGGAGCGGGGGGGACCAATGCTTCAGGAACAGAGGCAGGCAGCAATGGGGCGGCGAGCGCGGGCGGGGCTGGCGGGGGCGCTCGAGGACTTGGGGGCGCGGGCGGAACGGGCTCAGCGACGGGTCTAGGCGGTGCTGCAGGAGACGGCGGTGGGGGCGGGGGCGCACGAACAGGCGGTGGGGGGGGGGGGGGGGCCGGATTTGGCGGAAACGGCGGACGCGGAGCGACCGGAACAGGTGGCAACAACGGCGGCGGCGGCGGCGGGTTTGGTGGTGGTGGTGGTGCAAGTGCAGGCGGAGGTGGTGGCGGTGCGGGCGGTGTAGGTGGCGGCGGTGGCGCAGGTACATCCGTGACGCCTGGTGCGGCAGGAGGTGGCGGTTTTGGCGGCGGCGGGGGTGCGTGTCTTTCCGGCGGTGCAGGCGGCTTCGGAGGAGGCGGCGGCGGAGCAGCGGGTCTTGCGCCCGCAACAGCGGGTGCCGGCGGATACGGAGGCGGTGGGGCCGTGCTCGCGCCTGGGGCAACAGGCGGCGGCGGCATGGGGGCTGGTGGTGCTGTTTTTGTTCACGGTGGCATGCTGACGGTTGTCAATGCGACCCTGACGGGCAACACGGCCCGAGGCGGCACAGCAGCGGCCTCGGTTCTTGCGCAAAATCGCGGAAACGGCGGCCAGGGAGCGGGCGGTGCGCTGTTCAACCTAAATGGAACGGTGCAGGTATTGAATACGACGCTCGCCGCAAACACGGTGACGGGTGGTGCGGGACAAACGCAGGGGGCGGCGTTTGGAGGCGCGCTTTACAACGTGGGATTTGGAACAGGCACGACAGCGGTGGCGACGCTGCACAACAGCATTTTGGCCACGAGTGTGGGGGGTCCTGACATGTACGCGGATGCCGTACAGGGCACTTCGACGGTCGATGCGTCAAGCCCGAACCTCATCATGGCTTCTGCAACCAAAGGCGGCGCAACGCTGACCGGAAATCCGGTTTCGGTTGACCCTCAACTTGGAAGCCTGGCGGACAACACAGGCCCGACGCAGACCATGGCGATTCAAAACGGAAGCCCAGCCGCTGGGGTCGGAAATCCGTCGATTTGTGCGGGCTCGCCAGTTTCCAACTTGGACCAAAGAGGGCAACCGCGCGATTGTTTGTGCGATTTGGGCGCGTTTGCGCAGCCGCAGACGTTGCCGTGTCCCGTGCGAGACATGTCCGGGCAAGACGATGACGGCGGAATGGCCGATGGTGGGCAAGTCGAAGACGGCGATGTGGATGCCCACGGGTCTTTGGGAGGCTACACACAGCTTCAAGGTGGTGGCTTGGGCTGCCAAACGACGCGCAGCGGTGCCACGCCGGTCGCGGGGTATGGGCTTGTGTGCGTGTGGGTAGGTTTGCTGTGGAGAACCAGGCGAAAACAACCACAGCGATAGGTTCGTCAGGAGGGGGGAATGTTTGGTTTTTTCAGCAAGGTGCTTCGGTCACGCGCGGTGCGGGCCGGGTTGTTCGTGTGCGGGTCTGCGGTGACTTGTGGGATCGGCGTTTCAGCGCGGGCGCAGGATGCGAACCGGACGGGTTTTCAGCTCAATCGTTACGAGCCGGCGCTGGCGGGTTCGTGGGGATTTGCCGTCGATCATCCGTGGTTTTCCAAAACACGTTATTTTGCGGTGGGTCTGACGGGAAACTACGGGTATCAGCCGCTGAAGATTCGCCAGGTGTCGGCGGATGGCTTGGTGCTTCGAGACGACGCGGTGATCGCCCACCAACTCGTGGGTCATTTGGATTTGGCCGGTTCGTTTCTGGATCGGGTCAACGTGTCTCTGTCGTGGCCCGTTTCGGTGTACGAGCAAGGCCAGGCGGGTCTTGGGGTTGCGCCTGCGTTTCCGACGTTTGGCGATCCTCGGGTCGGTGTGCTCGTGCGCGTGTTCGGGCAGCCGGACGAGAGCCCCGTTTCGCTGACCGTGGGCGGAGCGGTGTGGGTGCCACTGCGGAGCTTTGTGGAAAGCGATCTTCTGCCGTCCCACTCGGGCGATTCCACCGTGCGAGGTTTGCCAAAACTCGTGCTGGCCGGTTATGCGTCGCGCATTCGCTGGGCTGTTTCTGCGGGTGTCATGATTCGACCTTCTGCAACCCTTGGCACACCCGACATTCCCGACGGTGCGACTGCCGGATATGAGGCTCAGGTCGGCGCACTCTTGCAATACGCAGACAAAGAACGGCGTTTTTCGATTGGCCCAGAGCTTCTGTATGCAGGTGCCCTGTCGCAGAACACCGATCGAGCGCAGAACCACAACGCCTTGGAAGTGCTGCTGGGCGCGCAATACAACCTTGCAAACACGTTGCAAGTCGGCTTGGCGGGCGGTTTGGGACTGTTTTCGTTGCCGGGAACACCGACGGCGCGGGCGTTGCTGCGGATTGCGTATGCGCCTCTTCCCGAGAAAAAAGTGAAACTCGCAGAGGATCGCGATCACGACGGAACACAAGATGCGGAAGACCTTTGCCCCGACGAGCCTGCGGGGCCGCACCCCGATGCAAACCGACTTGGGTGTCCATTGCTCGATCAAGATCACGACGGCGTTCTGGATCGCGAAGACCAATGTCCGACGGTGCCAGCCGGACGGCGCGCCGATCCAAATCGGCTCGGTTGCCCGCTTGCGGACAAAGACGGGGATGGCGTGTCGGATTCCGAGGATGTGTGTCCAGAGGTGGCAATGGGGGACAAACCCGATCCTCGGAAACTTGGTTGTCCGCAAAACGATCGCGATGCGGACGGAATCGACGATGCGGAAGACCAGTGCCCAGACATCGCACAAGGTGCGCATCCGTCGCCTACGCAAAAAGGTTGCCCGGACAAAGACACAGACGGAGACAGCGTGTTTGATGCGGTCGATCAATGCAAAGAGCTACCGCAAGGACTCTCACCCGACCCGAAACGGCCCGGATGTCCGGCGCTCGACTTCGACGGAGACACAGTGCCTGACGACACGGACGCCTGTCCCGAAAGACCGGGCGTGCCGTCGTCCGATCCGCGCAAAAACGGGTGCCCTGGGCTCGTGGCTCTCTCGGGAGGCACGATCAAACTGTCGCAACAGGTGTTTTTCAAGTTCAACCGCGACGGCATTCAGAAAGCCAGTTTCCCGCTTTTGCGCGCCGTGGCCGACCTTCTGAAAGCGCGCCCCGAATTAAAGCGGATCGAAATTCAGGGACACACGGACAACAGAGGCCCAGCAGACTACAACTTGGATCTGTCTGACCGACGGGCGAAAGCGGTTATGCAGCATTTGGTTGAACAGGGCGTGGATGCAACACGGCTTGCAGCGAAGGGATACGGGGATACACAGCCGCTCGGCAACAACAACACAGTGCGTGGGCGACTTCAGAATCGGCGGGTTGCGTTCGTCGTGGTGGACCCACCGTTGCCCGCCGCCGTCGCTCCGCAAAAGCTTCCGAAACGGCTCCGCCGGGTGAAACCGCCAGCGGCCCAGCCCGCGCCGGTGAAAAAGAAATCCAAGAAGGCGAACTAGTCCTTTCTGGGCGGGAACGGGCTAGCGGCAGAGGCCGGGGGTGGTCGAGGTGCCGAACACGTCGGTGCAAGTGCCAGCGGTACAGGTGGGTGCGCCCGTCTTGTTGCAAAGCTGGCGGCACAGCCCGAAGGGACCATCACACTGGTAGCCGTCGGTGCATTCGTTCACGTAGTTGCACGCGCCTCCTGCGGCCACGGGCGTCGCAGGGCTGCGCATGCAAATCAGGCCTTTCCACAGATCGCCGGTGGTGGCCTTGGTGGCATCCCAATAGACGCACTGCCTCTTGATGGTGCCGACGGATGCGCAGGTGCCGGTGCCCGCCGTGCAGCTTGCGGCGCAGGTGCCTTTGTCTTCGTAGGCTTCACGCACACAGCCGCCGGGCTTGCCGGTGCCTTTTTCGGTGCAGGTGGCGACCTTCGGGCTGCAATCGTAGATGCTGTCGGGGTAACAGACGCCATCGCCACCGTAGTATCGACAGGCATAGCCGGGCTTGCGGCAGGTGGTGGCATTGTCGCAGCTCGCGAGGCAGTACTTCTTGCCGGTGCCGACCATGCTGACGCAGTGCGTCCAGGGTCCGCAGGCCGCATCGCTCGTGCATTCAGAAGAACAATATCCACCGGGGGTCGCGGGGTTTGCGGCGTTGTTGAGGACGTTGGATTTCCAGCAGCTTGGAGTCGGACCCGCTTTGCAATCGGTGTCCGCAGTACACGGCGCGCCGATGCCGCCAGTGCCCGTGCCGCCATCAGGCCGGGTCATGTCGGCTGGGGGGCTCAGGTCGGGCGGAACGGTCATGTCACCCGTGACGGTCAGATCCGGCGGCGGGGTCAAGTCGGGCGGGTCGGTCATGTCCGCAGGTGGCATCGACATGTCGCAATTCCCTGTCGCAGGGTCGCAACTTCCCGAGAGGTCGGGCGGAACGGACAGGTCTTCTTCGGAAGTCATATCGGTCCCCGCGTCTGGGTTCGGCGGGGGATTGGGACAACCAGAAACAAGCAGCACGCCATAAAGCGACGCCGCCGAGAGCAAGAACCGGGCTTTGCGTAGGCTTTTCATGAAGCGGGGGAACCTCCAGGTGGCGCAACCTACCGCACAGAGGCCCACCTGTGCGAGCAAAACTTTTCGGTGGCCTTACCGGGAAGACGTACGAGGAGCAGCGGCCCAAAGAAAACAGGCGCAACGGGCCGCAATCGGCAGAAACAGGCTTTTGGCAAAGACGGTTGCGAGATACCTTGTTTGTGCTGGGCCGTGTGCTCGGTCAGTCGTCCCGTTGCAACGCGAGGTTCTTATGCGGTTTCGGTCTTCAGGTTTGACGGTTTCGGTTCTTGGTCTTGGACTTGGTCTGGGACTTCTTTTGGTCGGATGTCCGCCTGCTGCCGAGGTTCGACCCGATCCGGTCGTGCCGCCCGGTGGGCCCGCGAAGGAACCCCTCCCCGAGGTGTGCGCTGACGCGGTGCTGATGGCTCCTCTGCCTTCGGGGGCTGGTGGATATGGGCGGGCGTTCGCTCGGTACAGCCACCTGGAAGAGCTGTACAAGAAGAAGATCACAGACCGGGATTTGGACGGCGCGTACAGCACGCTGATTCGGCTGGGGCGGCTGTCGCTGCGGCGCTTGCGCAAACCGGATGTGGCGATGGTTCACTTTGCGGAAGCGCGTGCTTTGGCGACGCAAATGGGCGACGCGAGCAAAGAAGCCGAGGCGCTTTTGTACACAGGCCAGGCGCAAATACGGCGGACGCAGTACCAAGACGCCGTGAAGTCGCTGGAACAGACGGTGGCGCTTTACAAAAAGCTGAACAAGCCGATTGCAGAGGCCCAGGCCATGGCGACGCTGAGCAGGGCGCACCACCACTTGAAGAACACGCAAAAGGCGATGGGTCTTCTGGGTCAGGCGGACAACATGGTGCGTCCGATCAAATCCGAGGACCGGCTGGTTCGGATGGCGCTTGGGCGGACGCTCATGGCCATCGGATCGGCGCGCAACTTGATGGGAGACGACCGGCGCGCAGAAGATGCGTATCAGCAGGCGCTGGCGGCGTTTGTATCGTCGTCGGACTTCCCCGAGCAGGCGCGGGCGCTGGAAGAAATCGGCGAAATCCACGAGAAGGCGGGTCGGCACGAAAGAGCGGCGGCGTACTTTCAAGAGGCGTATGCGGCGTGGAGCAAGCTCGGCGATTACGACGGGCAAGCGGATGCGCTGTTGGACCTGGGGGACGAGCTGCTCGCGCTTTCGCAAAAGGACCTGGCGCTCGATGCGTTCATCAAGGCCCGCGCGTTTTACGAAAAAGTGGGCCAGGAGGCCGATTCGTCGGCGGCACTTGGGCGAATGGGCAAAGCGTATGCGGCGCTTGGGAACAAACCGCAGGCGTTTGCGTCGTTTTTTCAGGCGATGTCCCTGGCTCGGGCAAGCAACCGCCCGGCGCGGCTCGCGCAGGTGCTGGAAGAGGTCTCGACGACGTATGCAAGCATGGGCGAGTACGAACAGGCCGTGCGTTGCAGCCAGCGGGCGTTCCAGTTCTGGCAAGAGATGGGCGAACAGGACGACGCGGCGCGGGCGCTCATCGGGGTGGGCGATCTGTATGTGAAGCTCGGGGATTTGCGAGGGGCGCGGGACAACTACGACCGGGCGCTCGGGATTTGTCGGGCGCTTTCGGATTTGTCGTGTGAAGCGACGGTGCGGAAGAAACTCGACCTTTCGCACTAACACCAGCCAAACCAGCAAGGAAACGACATGTCCGGGCAAGCGACTCCGTTTGTGATTCTGGGTTGCGGGTATGTGGGGACGCGGCTCGCACAAGTGCTGCTCGCGGACGGCGTGCGGGTGCGGGTCTGCGCCCGTCGAACGGCGCTTCTGGAACCGCTTCAGGCGCTTGGGGCCGAAGTGCATTACATGGACGCGAGCCGTCCGCACCAGTTTGCGCCGGCGCTCGCGGGGCTTTCGTGCCCGGCGGTCGTGTATTGCATTCCGGGCGTGCCGACGTTGCCGCAAGGCGAAGCGGTGCGGCGGGCGGCGAACGCGGCGCTGCGGGTGGCGGCCAGCTCGTTTGTCTATTTGAGTTCGAGCGCGGTGTATGGCCGAAGCGAGCTGCCGTTTACCGCCGATTGGGTCGATGAAGACACGTCGATTGCGATCGGAGACGCTGACGCCATGGCTCGGCTTTCGGACGAGGCGGCGCTGCAAACGGTGGCTCAGACGGGTTTGCGTTCGGTGGTGCTGCGGCTTGGGGCGATTTATGGGCCGACGCTGGATGCGTTTCACGCGGCGCGAGGTGCCCGACAACGGCTGCGGGCGGGCCAATACAAACTGTGGGACGGGGGCAAACACTACTTCTCGCGGATTTACATCGAAGACTTGGTGCGCATCGTGCGGGCGGCGGTGGAAAAAGCCCCTCCAGGAGCAGTGTATTGCGTGGGAGACGATCGTCCGTGTTTGCAAAGCGAATACGCGGCTTGGCTGTCGTCGCACCTGGGGTTGCCGATGCCTCCCGATGTCGATTCGACGCGGGCGACCGGGCCGCGCAACATCATCCGAGGCCGTCGGCTGCGAAACGACAAACTGAAACGCGAGCTGGGCTTGTCGCTGCTGTTCCCAAGCTTTGAAGACGGCGAGCGGGCGATCGATCAGACCGAAGCCCCGCGCGAACCTGCGGCTGCCGCATCGACTGCGAAAAGCCCTGCACAGCCGACGCCCGATGCGGACTGCAAACCGGCGGAAGCGGCCACGGCGGGGGCGGAATCTGTCGTCCGGCTGCCCGCGCAGACTCCGCTTGGGGACCAAGATGTCGGCGTGTGGGCGGGGGGCGCGGCGCGGGGGGTTTGCGTGGTGCGAGCCACAGCCAATCAGGCGTTGCCGCTGTCTGCGGACACGGCGTACATCCTGCTTTCGGGCGCGGCGCAGATCGGCGCAACCAGCCCGAGCGGTCGCGCGGACAAGACCGAGCCGCTCGTGCCCGGCCACGGCGTTCCCCCAGGCACGCCCATCACCGCCCAAACCGACGCCGTGTTTTTGTCCGTCAAAACCTAGTACGACCTCTTCCACCCCAGAAAACCCTGCATCCCGATCGAGCGGGACACGATCCCGATTGGACCGGACTCGATCCCGATTGGACCGGACTCGATCCCGATTGGACCGGACTCGATCCCGATTGGACCGGACTCGATCCAGATTGGACCGGACTCGATCCAGATTGGACCGGACTCGATCCCGATTGGACCGGACTCGATCCAGATTGGACAGGACTCAATCCAGATTGGACAGGACTCAATCCAGATTGGACAGGACTCAATCCAGATTGGACCGGACTCGATCCCGATTGGACCGGACTCATTCGCGTTGGCGCAGGACAGTCTGTTTTTGGGGGATCAGCTTTTGGTGGAGGTGGCGGGGAGACCGGCGAGGCCGCCTCGTCCGCGAGCAATCAGGCGGCCCATGTCTTCCATCTCGAGAGAGGCCGACCGGCGCAGAAGAAGCATGTTGATGGGCGTGTTGGCCTCGGCGGCCAAGAAGGCGGCGCGCAAGACGGCATTCTTGATGTAACCGCCCGAGATCTCGTAGTCCTTGGCGAGGTTCTTCCAACTGATGTCTTTGGACCAGGGCGCGTTTTGCGGGAGCATGGATTTCCACAGGCGTTCTCGCTCGGGGGGTTCGGGGATTTCCATGTGCAAGTGCAGGGTCAACCGGCGTTGCAGGGCCTCGTCCAGGGAGGCTTCCTTGTTGGTCGTCATGACGACGACGCCGGTGTACTGCTCGAGCCGTTGCAGCAAGTAGTTGACGGCCAAGTTGCCGTATCGATCGTTGGACGTTTTGACCTCGGTGCGCTTGGCAAAGAGCGAATCCGCTTCGTCGAACAGAAGGACGGCGTGGGCGCGCTCGGCGGCGTCAAAGACCTTGGCAAGCTGTTTCTCTGTTTCGCCGACCCATTTGCTGACGACCTGCGCCAGGTCCACTTGGTACACGTCCAAGTCGAGTTCTTGCGCAATCAATCCGGCGAGCATGGTTTTGCCGGTGCCCGGAGGCCCGGAAAACAGCGCGATCATGCCCTTGCCGTACCCGACGCGCATGCCGAAGCCCCAGTCGGAATAGACCCGGTAGGCGTACTTGCTGCGGCCAATGAACTCTTTGATGCGCAACATGTCTTCGTCGGGCAGCACCAAGTCTTCCCACCGCGCCGAGACGCTGATGCGCTTGGCCATGTCGCCCAAGTCGTTGCGCAGCCTGCGATCGATGCCGGAACGAATCTGGTCGTGCGTGATTTTTCCCGTGGGACTCAGCGACGCGATCTCTTGGCTCTCTGTGCCCGTATCGAGGATTTCGCCAGGGGTCAGGTGGAACGCGCGGGCGATCGATTCGAGGGACACATCCTCGGCACGAATGCGCTCGGGAATCACGCGCTGCCACAACGTGAGGCGCGCCGGCTCGGGCGGGATCGAAAGTTGGACTTCCTGCATGCTGTGGTCGATGGACAAGCGCGGCGGTTGGACGCTTTCGAGGCCCAGAATGAGAAGCGACGGGTAGCTGACGATGCGTTTGGCCAATTCACGGCCATTGTCATTGAGCAAATCGCCACGAAGCGGCCCAAGGTAGAGCACCGCGCCGCGAAGCAACGCCTCGCGCTGTGCCCGCCGAAGCAAATCATCCAGCGTCCCTTGCTCGGCTTGCGTCGGATCGAACCACAGAAGGGGCCGACCGCTGTGCGCGGCGATGCGTGCGGAAATCTCTTTTTTGCCGCTGCCTTTGGCACCGTAAAACAAAAGCCAGGGCATGTGTTTCAGTTGCTGTTGCTGCGCTGCCTGCTCGGCCATCGACGCGAGCCGTTCGATTTTTTGGCGGACCTTGTCGTCCAGCACCAAGTCGTCGAGGCGTTTTTCCGCGCGCAACATCTTTGCCGTTTTCGCCAGCGCCGGGGCCAGCTCGCCGCGACCGCACAGCGCCGACAACACATCGAACGTCGGCATGATCGCGCGGTAGTTCACCGAGGAGTAACCCTCCATCGAGTCGGGCGAAATGACCTGGATCATCCGCCACGCGAGCAAAGGCCGTTCCGGGTCGAGCGCATCGAGCAGCTGCAACCGATCCGAGCGCCGAAGCTGATAAAGCTGCGAGACGAGCGACAAATCGACGCCACGACGCTGCGAGGAACTGCGCAAGAGCGCAAACACATCGGACAGCGGCGCATCGATGTGCGGGGCCATCGCCACAATCAGCGTTTCCACTTCAAGCGGCGACAAACCCAAGTTGTCAATCATTCGCCCGAGTGGAGCGGCTCGGCGCAGCGCATACAGCGTGCTTTCGACCTCCGTCACCGAACGCGAAAGTTCGGACTCGTCCATGGGGCCGCTCGACGTACCGCCTCGTGCCGCTCGCCGCGCTGTGAAAATACCCTCGATTTCGGCCAGGGACGGACTGTCGGGCTGGGGCCGAAGCTGCGCACGTTGAAATTGGCGCAAACATCGTTCGGCCACTAACCACATGCGGTTCAGCTCTGCGGTGAGCCACTGCTCTGCGGCTTGCCGCTCAGAATCGGTTGCTGTTGCGCTCATCGGCGACCATCTCCTTGCTCGTGTTCTGTGTGAGGGCTATTTGCCGTCTTTTGGCGTTTTCTTCGTCGGCTTTGCGGTTCGCGTTCGTCGGCGTCGCCTGGGATTTCCCCCGCCCCAATCGATCCCGTCGTCGGGGCTTGGATGCGTGTCAAAGTCACCCGCCGAGATTTTTGTGTTCGGCACAAAATCGCCTTCGATGCCCGTCGAAAACAGGTCATCGGGCTCGCGTTGGGTCGGTTCCGCCGATCGAAGCCCGGTTTTTCGGTCGACTTGCGCCCACGTTTTCTGCGGCTTTTTGATCGCCTGGTCGGGAGGCTTGTCTTTTCTCTCAACCAAGTGATGAAAAAGCTGCTCGACGGCCTCTTTGTTGGGCTCGGTTTGCTTGGGCAGCTCCGCAAGCTGATTCGGCGTAAACGCCTCGGTGCGCAGGCTTTCGAGCAACTTGGTTTGCTCGACGCGCTTGCTCTCGGCGATCAGTTGCTCGCCTTGCTGGTGCAAACGCGCAGCCGGTGCCTCAACGTGCTGTTTTTCCTCTTCCTTTTTCTCGAAGAGTTCCTGCTCCCGCCGAAGCTGCTCCTCGTGCGCTGGCATGTAGGCCTCGTCTAGCTTGCGGAGGATCTTCCGCCGCAGAGGTTACTATCGCGCAGATCGCCCCTTCCGCACAACCGCCATAGCCGCAGACACGAACGAGTGCACCTGTCACAACCCGTCCGTATGTTGACCTTGGACCTTGAATTTGGGCCCATCCGTCCTTTTGGATGGCCTGACCACCTTTTCGACGGCCACGAGCCGCAGTGATTGAGACGCTTGGTTTTGAGAAGCAAAAACGCAATGAAAACTGCAAAAACTTGGACCCACTTGTGGGCAAGTGGAGTACTTTGCTGCCTGGATTTTCTTGGAGGCGACATGCAACGACGCTCGCCCCGCCTCTTTTCGGTGGTTCCATTTGTGTGCTTTCTCTCGATGTTCGGGTTTCCGCCCGACGAGACCTTGCGCAGTGTGCATCGGCCTCCGTCCGAACAAGAGCCTGTGCATTTGGTGTTGGATCTCGGTTCGTCTGGGACACGGTTTTGCATGTATCCGATCTCGTTTGATCCCACGGCGGACCCGCGAAAACGATGTCGCGCGCCAACCGCAGGACTGAACCCAACGTGCGTCAAAACGAGCGGTGGCATCGCGGCGCTTGTTCGGAATCATTCGCCCGAGGATGTTCCTGGCCTCATCACGCCCAAACTTCGGCAAGCGTGGGAGGCGCTCGGTGATCTGCGCAAAAAAGGCGACCCCGAGCTGCGCGATCGGATTCGCGGCGTTGTGGCGTTAGGAACCGGCGGCTTCCGCGACCCGAACACGAACCTGCCCGACCCGCGCCCCGAGTTTCTCGCCGTCTGGAACGAGATCATTCGTTTCTATCGCGAGGAAGCCAAGCAAGAACATGTGCTGGCTCGCACCATCAGCGGCTTGGAAGAGGCGCGGCTCGGTTGGCTCGGCGTCGCGCAGCAAGTTCCCGCATCGATCAAAGACAGCTTCGCGATCATCGAGGTCGGCGGTGCATCGATTCAGTTTGCAACCAGCGGACGCAGTCTCGACTACGAAGACCTGTACGCCGCGAGCGAATACCGAGGCCAAGATTTCGTGTTCAACCGCTTCGCCCCGTCAGGCAGTCCCGTCGCAGCCGGTTTTGATGCCTGTTTCCATCCCGAAGACCGCTCGCAACAAGACGGCATCAGTTGCATGGCGTTTTTGAGAAAAACGGTCTTTTCCGGCAGTTCCATCAACCAGCTCGCATACCATTTCTCTCCTCGGCGATTGTTCGGGCTGGGCGCGCCGTGGGTGGGTATTTTTTCCGATTGGCCGTCTGCGCCCCCTTGGCCACCCAAGATCGACACAAGGTTCAATCCCAAACTGATGCCGCGCCATCTGTCGATGTTGGCGCAGCGCGTGTGCAAGATGACCGACGAGGAAATCGCGTCGTTTGCGCCCAATGCGTTCGACTTGAAGAAAAATCCTGCGACGGGCCAGGCTTCCGGCAAGGCGTGTTTTACGCTGTCGTACCATGCGGAATTTCTGCGCGCCGTGATGGAAATTGCCCAAGATGGCGTGATTCTGCCCGGCGGAGACGACCAGTGGCCGCGCGGCGCTTCCGTTACCCACGAATTTTTCCCCGAGTGTTAGCCTTCAAACGCTGCGTTTTGGGGGGCTTGTGCTTGAGGGAATAGGCGTGGTTTGCTCGAGGACATGGGGAAATGGTTTCTTGTTTCGGGATGGTCGCTGAAAGTTGCCAATGCGCGGGCAGACCGGCTCGAAGTGCTCGCGGACGAAACGGGTTGGATTCCGGCTGACGTTCCGGGCCTGGCTCACGACACCTTGTGGCGGGCCGGAAGACTGCCGAATCCGTATGTGTCGTCCAGCGCGCCGCGCCTTGCGTCCTCGTTTTTGCAAGACGTGTGGTACAGGTGCCGCTTTCAGTTGCCGTCGGACAAAAGCGAACGAGGTCCGTTTCGACTCGTGTTTGAAGGCTTGGATACGGAAGCGACGGTGTGGCTGAACGGCGAGAAGCTTTTGCACAGCGACAACATGTTTTGTTCACACACGGTCCAGGTCGAGTCGTTGCTCAAACCCGGCGAGGATGCGGAACAAGAACTGGTGATCCGGTTTGCATCGGCATTGCGCACGGCTCAAGAACGGCTTGCGACGTTTGGGCCTCGCGTCGTGTGGAACGGAGACGCCGGGCGGGTGTATGTGCGAAAAGCGCAATACGCCTTTGGGTGGGATTTTGGGCCGGCGCTTGTGTCGTGTGGGCCGTGGCGTCCGATTTTTTTGTCGGACAGTCGCGTACACCTGACCAACTTCCGAGCCGACATGTTGCTCGCCGACGATTTGGAATCGGCGACGCTGCGGTTGCATCCCACCGTCTCAGGCGACTTGCTGGACACGGACGTGCTCGATGTGTCGATTCGAGTACACGACCCGCAAGGTCGGGAGCTGTACGCACAAACCGACACGCTACCCGGTTCGGGCGGCCAACTGTGGCGAGAGCTGCCGATTGAAAAGCCGGCGCTGTGGTGGCCCGCTGGACACGGCCCGCAGTCGCTTTATCAGGTTGCGCTTTCGGTGTCGCACAACGCGCAAACGCTGTGTCAGAAAACGCTGCGGCTCGGGGCGCGAAAAGTCGAACTCGTCACGGATTTTGCGCAGCACACCGACGGAGAAAGTTTCTATTTCGTCGTGAACAACCGGCCCGTGTTTTGCGGAGGGGCCAATTGGATTCCGCCGGAACTGGTGCTTCCGTCGGTGAGTCGGAAGCAAGTGTCTCACCTGCTGGATGAGGCGCTGTTCATGGGCATGTGCATGGTGCGGGTATGGGGCGGCGGGATTTATGAAACGGACGATTTTTACGATTTGTGCGACGAAAAAGGCCTGCTCGTTTGGCAAGACTTCGCGTTTGCGTGCGGTCTGTATCCGGGGCACAAGTGGTTCTTGAACAGCGTTGCGCAGGAAGCCGAGCAAGCGGTCAAACGGCTGCGGCACCACCCGAGCCTGGTGCTGTTTGCGGGCAACAACGAGGACTATTCCATCGCGCAGTCGCTCGGCCTGTACGACGGTCCCCGCACACCGCTGCCGTCCCCGCCCGAGCCAGATCAGCCGATGCGTTTCGATGGCCGTGCAATCTATGAGGACACGCTGGCGCAAGTCGTCGCTGAGCACGCTCCGCATGTACCTTATTGGCCCGGCAGTCCGTATGGCCGACAAAGCGCCGACCCCAACGACCGACTCGACGGAGATCGACACATTTGGGATGTATGGCACGGTGCGCAACAGGACTACCAAGCGTATGGCACGCTGTGCGGCCGTTTCGTCAGCGAGTTTGGGATGCAAGGCGTGCCGTCTTTGCACACGATCACAACGGGCCTGGGTTTTGCGCCGGACGGAATCAGCATCTTGGCGGGCCTCAACAAAGGACAAGACGGCCCGGAGCGCATCGAAACGTACCTTTCGCGGAACCTGCCGTCGGTAAATGATTTGCCGAGATACATCTATGCATCGCAGCTTTTGCAGGCCGAGGCGCTGTCGCATGGTTTCGCAGCGTTTCGGCGTCAGTTTGGGCAAGCAGAAACGCGCGGAACGGGCGGGGCGCTGGTGTGGCAGCTTGACGATTGCTGGCCTGGCGTCAGTTGGTCGGTGCTCGAGCATCATTCCGCACAGGATGCAGCGACGGGGATTCCGGTGCGCAGGAAGGCCGCGTGTTACGCAATCAAACGTGTGCTGGCCCCGTGGGCCGTGGGCCTCGCGCACAACGAGCCAAGTCCCCAAAGCGGCAGCGGGTCTGCGCAAATCGAAGTCTGGGCGTGCCACAGCGGCCCGGCAAACAAGCTCCGAACGCTGTCGCTGCGGCTTTCGGGTTTTTCCGCGCACGGCGAGCAGCGTTTTTCAAAAACCATTCCCGTCGAAATCATCCAAAATGCGACCACTGAGCTTGGTGTTTACGACGTGCTCAATCCGAACTTGATCGTCCGGGCCGAATTGCTCGACACGGACTCGGTGCTGGTCGCGCGGTGTGTGCTGTGGCCCCAACCGTTGCGGAATGTTCCGCTCGAAGAACCCGAGGTGTTGCTCGAGGAATTTCCAGGCGACGACGAAACCACCCGCTTGATCCGCATCTCGGTCGCTCGTCCGACCAAAGGTTTGTGGCTGTCTGCTTCAGAACACGCCGTTTTTTCGGACAATCTGCTCGACCTTTTGCCCGATGAAACCGTCGAAATTTTGGTTCGAGACCCGATGCAAACCCCGATTCGGTTGCTGTCTCTCGGCACCTTGCAAAAACGGTAAACACCACGCCGTTTGCGTCGTATGACAAAGCCCCCTGTTGTGTTATGAGGCTCCACACCACAGTACACAAGAGGACACCCTCCCACATGGCATCGAAACAAAGCACGGCAGATTTTTTTCTCGATCAATTTTCAGGGGCCGGAAACGTCACGGCGAAGCGAATGTTCGGGGAATTTGGCATCTACCTCGACGGAAAAATGTTTGCGCTGCTCGCGGACGATCAGCTTTTTGTAAAACCCACGGACAAGGGCCGTGCCTTGTTGGGAACGGTGCAAGAGGGCTGTCCCTATCCGGGGTCCAAACCGGCCTTTTTGATCTCGGGAGACCGCGTGGAAGATGCGGATTTCTTGTGCGAGCTTGCGAAAGTCACAGCGTCGGAACTCCCGCTTCCCAAACCAAAACCCCCAAAAGCCAAGAAAAAGTAGGGGGTTCGTTTGGTACCCGCCACCTGGCAACGACTGCGCAGACAATCACAAGCGGTGGAGTTGTTGCAGATCCGAGATGAGCTTCCGGACGGAATCTCTCGCTTTGGTGCCCGCGTCGTGCCCAGTGGGTCGGTATCCGCTCGGATCGATGAGGACGCGCAGCACCGCGAGGACACTCGCCGCAAGTGCTTCGCGGTGGTATCCCCCTTCCAGCACGAGCAACAACCTTGATTGGACCGACAGGAGCTGCGAAACCATCGCTGCGTAGTCATCTTCCATAAGCGCCATCCCCGCCAACGAATCTCTGCTGTGTCCATCGAAACCGGCAGACACCAGAATCAAGTCCGGTGCAAACCGCCGCAGCGCCGGAAGCACCAGTCGTCGAAACGCCAATTTGTACTCTGCGCCGCCGCTTCCCTCGGGCAACGGAATGTTCACAATGAAACCCTGACCATTCCCTTCCCCAATGGAGGCCGCATCTCCCGTATCTGGATAGAACGGAAACTGGTGCAGGCTGATAAAAAGCACGCCTCCATCTGCACGAAAAATCTGTTCCGTTCCGTTGCCGTGATGAACATCGAAATCCACAATGGCAACTCTGCGTCCCGTCGCACGCACAGCCTGAGCCGCAATCGCCACATTGTTGAACAAGCAAAAACCCATGGCTCGGGAGGGGCCCGCGTGGTGTCCCGGTGGACGCACCAGCGCAAAGCCGTTGTCGCCAGGTTCTTCGCGGCCCGACGCGATTTTCAACGCGAGTTCCGTCGCTGTCCCGGCTGCATGAAACGCCGCATCATAGGTTCCCGGCCCATAGTACGTATCCGGGTCGAGCCACCCCTTTCCTTTGGGATGCAAATCGCCCATTTTCTGGCGCAGATCCTGCAAATACGTCTCTGTGTGAACACGCAGCAATTCTTCTGTTGTCGCCGGACGCGGAGGTATCCACCGAAACCGTCCGACCAAATCCGAAGCGTCAATCGCATCCAGAATCGCCTTCAACCGTTCGGGCTTTTCGGAATGCTCTCCAAGAGGTTGGTGTCCCAGAAACACGTCGCCGCTGGACAAGTAGGTACGCATCGTCAGATTGTATCGCTCGCGAGGCGCAAACCAACGACCAAAAAACCGGCCCACTTGTAGGCGAACGTGATACTTTCCCGCCCCGATGTCGCCCCGTCGCAACAATGAGTCGTTCGCCGAATCGATCGCCGTCGAGCATTCCACATCGGAAACTGCTGGCACGCTAAGCGGCAAACCTTCTTCCTCTTCCTCTTCCTCTCCTTCCTCGGTATCTCAACAGCCCTACGAGCCCTACATCGCTCCCGATGCAGAGATGGCGGAACTGACCCCGAAAGCCATCCTGTTGGGAGCTCTGTTTGGTGTGTTGTTCGGTGCCGCTACCGTCTATCTCGCTCTGCGGGCAGGTTTGACCATCTCTGCATCGATTCCCATTGCCGTGCTTTCGATTGCGGTGTTCAAGAAATTCGGCAAAAGCACGATTTTGGAAAACAACATCGTGCAAACCCTCGGTTCGGCAGGCGAATCGATTGCGTCCGGGGTCGTTTTTACGGTGCCTGCGCTTCTGTTTTTGGCCGAGGGCGAGCGATTTTTCCGTTATGGCCAAATCCTGACGCTGGCGGCTATCGGGGGTGTGATTGGCATCCTGTTCATGATTCCGCTGCGTCGGAGTTTGATCGTCAAAGAACACGGGAAATTGCCGTATCCCGAAGGCACAGCGTGCGCGGAAGTGCTGATGGTCGGCGAACGTGGCGGGGATTTGGCCAAAAAGGTCTTTCACGGCGTCTTTTCCGCGACCGGCTATTGGCTGCTCATGGGTGTGTTGAAACTGTGGCGAGACACGCCGGGACTCAGAACCGGGCCCAAGTCCGTGTATCCGAATGCCAGCCTCGAGTGCAACATCACGCCCGAGTATTTGGGCGTCGGTTATATCGTCGGACCGCGCATCGCAGCGGAAATGACTTCGGGTGGTGTGTTGTCGTGGCTGGCGCTAATTCCGCTCATCTCGATGTATGTGCCAGACGCACAACGGTTGGCGGACTTGCACGCCCTGGGCTACAGCGACGCCAGGATTGCCTCGCTCTCCGTCGCAGAGCAGGTCTATCACGCCTATGTTCGGTACATCGGTGCCGGTGCCGTCGCCTGCGCGGGCCTTCTGACGCTCATCAAAACGCTTCCGACCATCGTCAGCAGTTTCCGCGATTCGCTGCACGACCTGCGCGTCGGCGGAAAAGCGACGACGGTGCGCACGGAACGTGATCTGCCCCTGTGGGTGGTTGTCGCGGGCACGATTGTGCTCGGTTTGATCATCGCGCTGACACCAAACCTGCCGGGCAAATTCCCTGGTTCGTTGGTGATTTCGGCGCTGATCGTCTTGTTCGGTTTCTTTTTCGTCACCGTCGCGAGTCGCATCGTCGGCATCATCGGCAGTTCATCGAGCCCGATTTCCGGCATGACCATCGCGACGCTGATGGGAACGTGCCTTGTGTTCATCACCATCGGTTGGCGCGGGGACATGTATCAGGCGGCAGCGCTCCTTGTGGGTTCTGTGGTGTGCGTGGCTGCGGCAAATGCGGGTGCGACTTCACAAGACTTGAAGACTGGTTTTCTCGTCGGTGCGACGCCGTACAAACAACAAATCGGTTTGATGATCGGCGTGGTCGTTTCGGTGTTGGTGATTGGAGGAACGCTGCTGCTCCTCGACCGCTCGATTCCGGGTGTGCAGCACGCGATTGGCACCGAAAAATTCCCCGCGCCGCAGTCGATGCTGATGGCGACCATGATCAAAGGACAGCTCAGCCAACAACTTCCGTGGGGGCCCGTTCTCGTCGGTGTGTGTATGGCGCTCATGGCTCAACTGGCCGGTGCACACGCGCTGTCCTGGGCCGTCGGAGCGTATTTGCCGTTGTCCACGACGGCACCCATTTTCGTGGGAGGAATGGCCCGCTGGTTGGTGAATCGCCGACGGACACAACGGTCTGGGGGCCGAGCGGCTGCGGCAGAATCGGACATCGGTTCGGGAATGCTCTTTGCGACGGGCTTGGTCGCTGGAGGCTCGCTGGCCGGAATGCTCATCGCGTTTTTGCAGGGTTTTGCAAAGCCGGTTGCCGACAAATTGGATGTGGGCCACGAGTATTGGGCCTCGCTTGGGCTTCCCGGTGACGCGATTGCGGCGTGCGCGTTTTTCCTGCTCTGCGCTTTTCTGATCCGGCAAGCCCTGCAAGACAAAAAGTAGGCTCTTGTCCGCATGGTCGCACACAGGCGTACATAGGCACAAAGGACTTTTCGATGCAAAAGACGATGCGCGAACGGGTCGCCGAACTCGAAGCGGAGCGAGCCCGTATCAAAGAAATGGGCGGGCCGGACAAAGTGCAAAAACAGCACGATCGCGGCAAATGGACGGCGCGCGAACGCCTGGCGCGGTTTTTCGACGGCGGGCACTTTTTTGAGGTCGGGCTGTTTGGCACACAAATGGGCGGTGCGAATCCGTCGGACAAACCTCCCGCTGATGCTGTGGTTTGCGGCTATGGGCCCGTCAATGGCCGCATGGTGGCCGCGTGCGCGTACGACTTCACGGTCAAAGGCGGGTCGATTGGCATGACCGGCGAGGTCAAAGTCACACGCATGCGCGAGCTGGCGCTGCGGGCTCGCATGCCGATGGTGTGGTTTATTGATTCGGCAGGTGCGCGCATCGATCCGCAATCACAAGGCGGCGACCACATTTCGCTGTTTGCGGGCTCGGGGTATCTGTTTCGGGAGGAAGTGTTCATGTCCGGGGTCGTGCCGCTCGTATCGGCGATGGTGGGGCCGGGCGCAGCAGGCACGGCGTACATTCCGGGGCTCGCGGATTTTGTGCCGATGGTTAAAAACCAGGGCTCGATGGCCCTCGGGGGACCGCCGCTCGTCAAAGCCGTGACCGGGCAAGAAATCACCGAACAAGAACTCGGCGGCAGCAAAATCCACTGCGAAACGTCCGGCGTCGGCGATGTCGAGCTCCCCGACGAGGAAACCTGTCTCGCGGCGATCAAAGACTACCTGTCCTACATGCCCCAGCACTGCGAGGAAAAGCCCGCCGTGCTGCCTTGCGACGACCCGCTCGACCGGCGCGACGAGAAACTGCTCGACGTGCTACCCCAAAGCACGCGCCAAGCCTACGACATGTACAACATCGTGAAAACCGTCGTGGACCACGGACGCTGCCTCGATATCAAACCCAAGTGGGCCAAAAACATCATCACTTGTTTGGCTCGTATTGGTGGTTATCCCGTCGGCATCGTCGCCAACAATCCTCGGCACTTGGGCGGCATTTTGGACGTGAACAGCGCCGACAAAGCCGCGCACTTTATGCAGATTTGCGATGCGTTCTCGATTCCACTCGTGTTTTTCATGGATGTGCCGGGTTTCATGGTCGGCAGCAAAGTCGAACACGAGGGCATCATTCGCCATGGCGCGAAGATGCTCCACATCATGGCGTCTGCGACGGTGCCGAAACTGACGGTGGTTGTCCGCAAGGGGTACGGTGCCGGGTACTACGTCATGGCAGGGCGAGCTTATGAACCCGATTTGCTCGTCGCGTGGCCCGGTGCCGAAATCAGCGTGATGGGTGCCGAGGGCATGGTCGGCATTGCTGGCAAAAAACTGTTTGGCGGCATGGAACCGGCACCCGAGGTCAAGGCGCAAATCGTGTCGATGATTCAGCAACACATCGACATCCAAAAAGTCGCCGGGTGGGGTTTGGTCGATGACGTGATCGACCCGCGCGACACCCGAAGCGTGCTCGGTCTTGCGCTCAACATGGCGTGGAACCGCAAAGTCGAACGTCCCGCGCGCAAACGCGGCATCATTCCTGTGTGATTTCGCGCACACAGACCGACCTGTGCGCAGCGTGCGGACAGAGGGCTACTTCCCCGTATAGATAGGCGGTCGCTTTTGCAAAAAGGCGTCCATGCCTTCTTTTTGATCGGCTGTGGCGAATAGCTCGGAAAAGAGCTGTCGTTCCAGCGCATTTCCGTCGGAAAGAGACATTTCCCGCGCCGCATGAAGCGCCTTTTTTGTTTTGGCCACACCGACGGGCGCTCGCGAGGCGATTTTCTGCGCGAATTGTTTGGTTTCCGGCAAAAGATTTTCTTGCGGAACCACGCGGTTCACCAGACCGATCCGCAACGCCTCCGCCGCCGTCAGGCTGTCTCCGCCGAGCAGAATTTCCGCTGCGACGCCGAATGGCACGCGACGCGGCAAACGCTGCGAACCCCCAAAACCCGGCATCACGCCGATGTTGACTTCCGGCTGTCCAAAGCGCGCGTTGTCCGACGCAAAAATCACATCGCACGCCATCGCAAGCTCCATCCCGCCGCCCAGCGCGTACCCATTCACCGCCGCAAGGACCGGTTGCGGCAGTTTTTCGAGCGCGCTCATCACCTTGTGTCCCAGCTCTGCAAAGCGCAGTGCATCGACGGGGAGCATGGTCGCCATTTGAGCGATGTCCCCGCCTGCGACAAACGCTTTGTCGCCCGAACCGGTCAGCACCACCGCGCGGATCGTTTCCGACGCAGCGAGCTTTTCGCACAGCGAGAGCAATTCCAACAGCACCTGTTCGGACAGCGCATTCCGAGCAGCCGGGCGATGAATCGACACAACCGCGACCGCACCTTCTGTTTCGACCCGCAGGGTTTCAAATGGCCCCAGCATCGTTTCGTTTGTCTGGCTCATGGTGTCCTACCGCTCCAGCGTCAACGCGATTCCCTCGCCTCCGCCGATGCACAGCGAGACGACGCCGCGCGCTTTGTTTTCCCGCATCAGGCTGTACGCCAATGTGACCAACAGCCGACATCCCGACGCCCCAATCGGATGTCCGAGCGCGATCGCTCCGCCAAACGGATTCACTTTTTCGCCGGGTATGCCGAGCAGATCCCGATTCGCGAGCGCCACCACCGCAAACGCTTCGTTGATTTCGTAAAAATCCACGTCGTCTTTTTGCCAACCTGCTCGCGCGAGGGCTTTTTCGATGGCCGGGGCCGGGGCCGTTGTGAACCAAGCCGGAGCTTGTGCGTGTTGCGCCCACGAACGAATCCGACCGAGCGGCGCAAGACCCCGCCGAGCCGCTTCCTCTGCCGACATCAGCACGACGGCAGCCGCGCCATCGTTGATGCTCGAGGCATTGCCCGCCGTCACCGTGCCGTCCTTTTCAAACGCAGGCCGGAGCGTCGCCAACTTGGCCGCATCCGAACCTCGTGCGGGCCCTTCATCGCGAGACACGATCTTCGCCGGGCCTTTTTTCTGCACGATTTCGACCGGAACGATCTCTGCATCGAACACACCCGCCGCCTGGGCCGCTTGTGCTCGCCTGTACGATTCCGCTGCGTAGGCGTCCTGGCTTTGCCGTCCAATCTGTCTTTCCTTTGCACACACTTCCGCAGCCGAACCCATATGAAAGTTGTTGTAGGGGTCCCACAAACCGTCAAATACCATGCCGTCGGTGGCTTGTTGGTGGCCCATCCGAAAACCCGTCCGCGCCGTCAGCAGGTAATACGGGACGTTGCTCATGGATTCCATGCCGCCCGCGACCGCGATGTCCACTTCGCCCAGCGCAATCGACTGTGCCGCCAGCACAACCGCCTTGAGCCCCGACCCGCACACCTTGTTGATCGTTTGGCACGGGACGCTGTGCGGCAAACCTGCTTTGATGGCCGCCTGCCGCGCCGGGGCTTGCCCGATTCCAGCTTGCAGCACGCAACCCATTGTGACCTCGCCCACGTCGGCGGGATTCACTTGCGCCCGAGAGAGTGCAGCTTTGATCGCGATAGCCCCAAGTTCTGGAGCAGAGACTTGCGCAAGGTCGCCCGCAAACCCACCGAGAGGTGTGCGAGCAGCAGAAACGATCACCACTTCACGGCCCATGGCCGAACCGGTCGCGGAATTTGTCACGGAGAGACTCCTTTTGGATGGTCAAGCGACCTTGCCACAAAGCCCCGCTTTCCGACAAGACGGCTGTCACACCCTTTGTTTTTCTTCGCTCTCTGGTTGAAAGATCGTCCGACTCTGAGGTGACAGAACCAGCTCATTCCTGCGAAGATGGACCCTCACAAGGGGGGATTTGTCGATGTCGCTATCGAAACGAATGATCGCCGAGCTTCTGGGTACGTGTTGGTTGGTTTTTGGCGGCTGTGGGGCTGCCGTGTTTGCCGCAGCCTTTCCACAAGTAGGAATTGGTCTCCTGGGTGTGTCGCTGGCGTTTGGATTGACAGTCCTTACGATGGCATATGCCGTCGGACACATCTCAGGTTGCCACCTGAATCCGGCTGTGACGCTGGGCCTTGTGACCGGAGGCCGATTTCCCGCAAAAGAAGCGGCCCCCTACATCGTCAGTCAGGTGATCGGGGGTGCGATAGGTGCCGCGATTCTGTACGCGATCGCATCTGGGAAAGCGGATTTCTCTTTGGCCCAGGGTTTTGCTTCCAACGGTTACGGAGCGCATTCTCCCGGAGGCTATTCCTTGGTCTCTGCACTGGTGGCAGAAACGTTCCTGACGTTCATGTTTTTGATCATCATTTTGGGTTCGACAGATGGTCGCGCACCGTCGGGTTTTGCACCCATCGCGATCGGTTTGGGCCTGACACTGATTCACTTGATTGGGATTCCGATCACGAATTTGTCCGTGAATCCAGCCCGCAGCACAGGAACGGCTTTGTTTGTGCAGGGTTGGGCGCTTGCGCAACTTTGGGTGTTCTGGGTCGCACCCCTTTTGGGAGGAGCGGCGGCGGGTTTCTTCTATCTATGGCTGCTTCCGTCCTCGACGGACAACCCCGATGTACGAGGCCGCGCAGAAGACAAACAGACCTGATCAGAGTTTTCCCTTCGCACAAAATTCCGGCGGTCTTCTAATTCGACAACGTGGACCGATGCGGTGTGGGAATGGCTGTGATCTCTGCAACGCCTGACGCAGCGAGCAGCGTGTGGGCCAACCCGCGCAGAAGTTCAGCAGAAGGCACCCCGTTTTCATCAAAGACCATCCACTCCAGCGCGAGCGCGTCGTCGGGAAGTTCAGCCATGCGCTGTTCCTCGAGACGCAAATCCCAACGGAGATCAGGATTTTTGTGCGCGACGGTTTGAAGTGCGCTCAGAAAACCGCGCAGCGCGCCCAAATCGTCAAACGAAAGCCCCAACACCGCGCAATCATCGCCTCGTTCGGGATGACCCTCGCAAGCAGCCATGGTGAGCACTCCCGGAAACAGCGAAATGACCTCCAAAAGCGGCTGCACGCCTGCATCGAGTTCGGGTTCATGACCAAACGCCTCGCGTTCGGCGCTCAACCAATCCGCAGCCAGAAAGGTCTGCACCAGCGTCTCGTGTTCCGCTGGATGTTGCTTTTGTCCGAACGTCAAATACCGGCTTCCGTCCGCGCGTTCCCAAACTTCCCAGCGCCGCAATTTCGGCAGTGTGGTGTGTTGCATGTGCCCACTTCTACAGGAAAACCGCCGAGTTTGGGAAAACTTGCAACCGAAAACCCTCACTTTGGCACACACAGGGTTATGACGGTGCGCGTTCCCACTGGCGACTGTGGCTGTCGATCTCTCCACACATTCGAGCGCAAGCCGACAAACGCAACGGACTGCTTGGGGCAAAACCGCCGCCGACCCAATGCTGAAAAAACGGCCCGTCGATGATTTCGGCAAAACTGTGCTGGCGAAGGTCCAAATCCGACAAGCCACCTGGCAACTCTGCAAGACGCGCGAGGATTTCCTCCGCCATTGGTGATGGCCACGATTCGTAGATCTGACCCAGCCAGCAACAGGGGAACATATGGCCGGTGGCGCTCACGTAGACCTGCTGGTCGCGCACGGCTTTGCATGCGATGGTGGTGGTGTGAAGGTAGGCGTCGTACGTCTGGCCCCGTTCGCCGAGCCTAGAAAAATCCAAGAAGCTCTTGTTGGTGTGTTCCGAGCCTCCGGGCATTTCCAGGAAGCAATCGACGCGGCCATCTGGCAGAAGAACCGGAAAGCGGTTCTGCGGTCTACCCTCGACGAGAAAGCGCTGCGACTTTTTGACATGGAAGACTGCGACACCCAAGGACGCCGCCAGTTTTTGCGCTTGCTCGATTTGGTGCTCGTTGTGGCGAAACACCAGAAAATCCCATTCGGCGCAGCCTCCGGCTTCGCAGTACGTGCGGACACTTTGCAAAATGCGGTTCCAGTTTGTGCGACGGCGATAAATCGCGTTGGTGTCCTCAAGACCGTCGATGCTGAACCGGACCATCGTGACCAGCCGAGCGAGGCGTGTCCAAAACGCTTTGTCGCGGCCAGATCCGTTGGTGACGAGCTTGATGCGCAAACCGGGCTGTTCTGTCTTGAGGTATTCCAAAATCGGCAACAAATCTCGCGCGGTCAGGGCATCGCCATAGTTGCCGCAAAACAGAAATTGCCGCATCGATCGCAAAAGGGTGGGCGGAAACAGAACGGAAAAATCGGCCAGCGTCAACTCGGTCAGGGGGAGATTCGGATTCGGGAGACCGCCCGAACGCATGCGGGGACACATGGGACAGGCAGCGTTACAACGCGTCGTCAGCTCGACATGGATGCGACAAACCTGCGAAGACGAATACATGCGCATGAGTGAGCCTCACTCCATCGCAAAAGCGGGCTCACATCAATGGGGGAATAGGGGGAAGACGTTATCGCCAACCGTGTCCGCGATGAACCGGACCAGGCGCGGGACGATAAACGGGAGCGGGTCGAACCACGGGCGCGGGATGATACACTGGGCCGGGACGATACACGGGCGCAGGTCGAACCACGGGCGCGGGATGATACACTGGGCCGGGACGATACACGGGCGCAGGTCGAACCACGGGCGCGGGACGATACACCGGGCCGGGACGATACACCGGGCCGGGACGATACACCGGGCCGGGATGGCCGGGACGATGGTAGCCAGGATGGCCGTAGTGAGGTCGATATACTGGGCGATGCCAGCCCCAACCGATGTGTGTATGGTGCGGTCGCAGCGAGTAGTACCTGCCTCCCAAGTACCACCGTCGGTAATAATCATTGTAATACGTGACATACCGAGGCCGCAGCGTGTAGTAATCCGAAGCCCACGGACCGTTGTAGACATAGCCCGCGTTGCTCCACGCGAAGTTTACGCCGACGGGAGCAAACCAGTGCCGATGTGGCCAACTGATGAAGCAATATCCGCCTCCGTGGGTGTGTCCGATGGGATGTTCGGCGACGTACTGATAACCCGTTTGGCTGTAACCGAAATCGCCCACGTCTCCGATGAAGTAAGCGTATCCGTTCGACATGCGGAAGATGTTTTGGTCGAACACGGGATAGGGATGCTCGTGCGCACCTTGGTGGTTGCAGAAACCGCCGCCCTGGTCGTGCGCGATCGGGTGCGGGCCGAAGAAACCGAACGATTGCACTTGGTTGGGATACGCACCAGCCTGATAGTTCGGATCGCTGGGGTCCGGTGCTTGGTACATTTCTTGTCCCTGTGGGTCTTGCCACTGGGCCGATGGGTCCTGCGACGGATCGAGCGTCTGAGCATGGGCCGAACCAGACAGCGACAGCGAAACCAACAGAGAACCGAGGGTGGAAAGTAGGGTCTTCATCGCATTCCTCCTGCCCGCACAACAAAGCGAGTCTTGGACCAAGGCAAACAAGCCCCAAAGCTGCTCGGGAAAGAACCCTTCTTTCCGTCGAGAAAAACAACAATCTACCGGGCCGCGTGAATATTCTAGCCGTCCACTCACCGCCACAAATGTGAACAACCGGCTACGCTGCTCCTTTCGGCGTGCCCTCTCCCTGAGAATGGATTGTGCATTCGCCCAGGGCGGACACACAACGATCAGAAAAGAACTTGCCGACTGAATCCGCGTCTGCTACGCCCAAAAACATGAGGCCTGGGTCGAACCGTCTGCTGCGCTTTGTGCTGTGCGCGTTTTTCGCGGCAAGCCTTTGTCAGGAAGCGACCGCCAAGCCGGGAGCGACGGGGCGTCCCCACAAATCTGCTTCAAAGAAGAGCAAACCCGCGCCGCCTCCGGCGATCGAGTTGGAACACGTTTCCACACACCAGACTTTGCTCCTGCGACCTGTTGCCAACGGAGGTTTTGGCAGAAAACAAATGCAGGCAGTGTCGTCCTTTCTGCGCTGCCACCACACCGGTCGTCGCCACGCGATGAGCGAACGGCTGGTCAACATCCTTTACCAAGTCGCTCGGCACTACCACAACGCCAAGCTTCACATCGTAGCTGGATACCGAGCCCCAAAAATTGCCCGACAAAAAGGCAACCCGAAAAGTCCGCACAAACAGGGCGTCGCGTGCGATTTCCAGGTGGACGGCGTGCCGATTGAAACTGTGCGAGATTTTTTGAGGAATGCATACGCCCACATTGGCGTCGGCTATTACCCCAATTCCGGTTTTGTTCACCTGGATGTGGGGCGAAAGAAAAATGCGTTCTGGGTGGACTATTCCGGGCCGGGAGAGAAAGCCCGCTACGCGCCGCTGCTTCGCAAGGAACAGAAGCGCATGGCTCGGGCCGACCAAGCGCGCGAAACCTCGAAGGCCGCGCCGATGCCCGAAAAGACCGAGCCAGCCTCCAAAAAAGCCGAAACCGCCGAAGCGCCAAACGAGGAAGCCCTGGCGGACAGCTAGTACGACCAGAAACGGTTGCAGGCCTATTCTTTCTCTTTGCAAACATCCAAGCCGCGTAGCGCTTCGGGGTGATCGCTGTTGCGATCTAGCACTTTGCGAAAGAACATCCGCGCCTCTTTGCAGTGCTTCTGTCGGGCGTAAGACTTGCCCAGCAACAAGAGGACTTCTGTCGTCGCTGCCTTATGTTTGATTGCCAATTTTCCCCACTTGATCGCATCGTCGAAACGACTGCGACCAAAGTCGGCTTCTCCCAGACACGCCAACGCTTGACCCCTCGCCTGAGCATTGCCGCTGGCGGCGTAGCAGAAATCGAACGCGACACCATATTGGCCGCGATCAATCGCCACGCGCCCGTCGTTGAGCTTTCCAACTGCCGTCTCGTATTCGATCGATGTGGTGAGCAACCCCGGATTCGGTTTCTTTTTTCCAGCATCGCCGTCTTCGCGATCTTTTTTGCCCGGCGGGTTGTTTTTGCCCGACGGATTGTTTTTACCCGGCGGATTTGCCGCAACGTGGGGACGACCTGCATCGGTACCTGCATCTCGCGGCCTCGGGACCGGAACGGGGGCAGCCGAATCGAGAGACAGCGGTTTTGCAACCACGCTTTGCCCCGCATCGAGTGTGACCTTCGGTGGGGGCGCTGTAAAAACCCAGTAGAGCGCCGCAGTCAATCCAACCAACCCTCCCGCAAGACCTACGGAACCCAAAACAAGATGCCGGCGCTTGGGGCTTCCAACCGTTGACAGGTCGGTCGAAGATGGAGCGACCGGCGGATTCGACGGAACCACAAGAACGCCCGACCGAATCGCCGCCAAGATGCGCTGCATTTCCGCCGCAGCCTCAGCCATCGTCTGCGGTCGATCGTCGGGAGACCGAGACAACATCCGCATGACCAACGAAACCATGTCAGCAGGCATGTCTGTCCGTTTGCGACCGATGTTTTCAGGGTCTTCCGTCGCTTTGCGGATCAGAACGTCCATCGCGTTCTCGCCGGAAATCGGCGCTTTCCCCGACAGCGTTTCGTACAAAATCGCCCCGAGCGAATACACATCGACTCGGGCATCGGCCCCTTTCCCCGTTGCCTGTTCCGGGGCCATGTACTCCGGCGTTCCCATCGCCATTCCCGGAGTCGTCAGCTTCTGTTCTTGAGAATCCCCCAACGACTTCGCGATGCCAAAGTCGAGCACCTTTACGAAGTCTTTTTGTCCCTCGCGCTCGACGAGAAAGATGTTTTCCGGCTTCAGGTCTCTGTGGATGATGTTCGATTGATGGGCCGCCGACAACGCCTGCGCCACCTGACATCCAACCGACAGGACATCAGCGACGGGAAGCCGTTTTTCTTTTTTCAACCATTCGGCCAAATCCCGACCTTCCAGCAGCTCCATCACAAAGTAAAAGGAGCCGTCCACCGTCGTTCCGCTGTCGGTCACTTCGATGATGTGCGGATGCCCGATTTTCGACGCCGCCCGCGCCTCCATCCGAAACCGCGCGACCAATTCTGGGGTTCGGGAGTACACCGGATGAAGGATTTTGATGGCGACTTTCCGTCCGATTTCCGTGTGTTCTGCCTCGAACACACGACCCATTCCGCCCGCGCCAATTTTTCGCAGAATTTTCCAGCGCTCGATCACGGTTCCGAGCATCTTGCCCGTTTCATAGGCCGAGAGATTTTCCAAAACCTGGCTTGGAATTTCTCCCTCGCGCAGTCTCCCTTTGTCGTCGGTGCTTGGCTTTTCGATTTCCTTGAGGATTTCGGCCCGGCGTGCCGCTTTTTGCTCTGCGGCTTCTCGTTCCTTGTGCTCCTGATCTCGCACTGCTTGCAGGCGTTCGTGGACGTGCTCGAGCAGTTCTTGCCGTTTTTGCCGCTCGCGCTCGATGTCTTCGTCGAACAGGTCCGCCATGAAAGCCCGAACCCGTTCTGCATCCGTCGTCACATACTCGCGATTTGAAGCCAAAAACGCTGTCAAATCGGCCCGAAATTGCTCTCCGGTCAGATACCTTTGCTCGGGAACTTTCGCGAGCGACCGCAACACAATTTGGTCAAGCATCGCAGGGATGCGCGGCGCACGCAGCGACGGAGTATCGATGTGCGGATTCCGAACCCGTTCCAGCACCTCGTTTTGATCACCGCTGTGCGTCGGAAAAAGCTGCCGTCCCGTCAGCAGTTCCCACAGAATGATGCCAGCCGCGTAAATATCTGTCCGCCCATCGATCGGTTCTCCTCGCGCCTGTTCTGGAGACATGTAGGACACCTTGCCGTACACAATCCCGGCGGCGGTTTTTTCCAACTTCAGCGTCGAACTGGCTAGTCCAAAATCCGTGAGTTTCACCTCGCCGTTGAAACTGACCAGCACATTCGGCGGAGAAACGTCGCGATGCACGAGTTTGATGTTCCCAAACGTGTGTGCATAGTGCAGTCCGCGAGCGAGTTCCCTCGCGATATAAACCGCAACGTCGATGGGAAACGCGATCCCCTTTTTCGCGCACCGATTCCACACCGCACGAAGGTCTTTTCCATCGATGTAATCCATAGCGAGGTACAACTCGGAATCGACCATGCCCGCGTCGAAAACAGGCACCAAATTGCCATGTGACAGACGAACCACGACCTTGGCTTCGTCGCGAAAACGGTTCACGTACTCTGCGTCAGCAAGGTGCGGCAAAACCGTCTTGATGACGCAAAGCCGCTCCATGCCGCGATCTCCGGTGCATGCCAGATAAAGCGCACCCATGCCCCCCTGGGCAAGCGGCGAGAGCAACGAGTACCGACCGAATGGTCGAGGGAACTTATCGGCCACTTTTTGCCCTCATCCTAACACAGCAATGTCTCGGTCTTTTGGTCTTCGATGCCTCGGACAGACGCGAAACCACGCGTGAATGTGTCCGGCATTTGGATTGAGTCCGGTACATCGGACACTTTTTGCCGTTCAGATCACCGCCCTCGTCGGGAAATGGCCCTCGTCGTTTGGCACGAAACCTGCTCAGCCGCAGCACATGAACATCCGACACCTGGCCAAACAACTTCTCCACTCCGTTGAACAACTTATCACCGCAGTCGAAGACAACGAAGACCTCCGAGCCGGTTTGCAAAAGGAACGCGACCGTCTGGCGCACAACCTTCTTCTTGACTGCCGCCTACCCCACCAAAATCGAGGGGCCAACGGCACCAACTTGCGACCGTCTCGTCGGCTGGAACCGCCTCGCTTGGGGCTACCTGCACAAAATCTCTATCTCGCCTGCTACCACGCACTGGACGCGGGTTTGCTCACAAGCCAGCGGTTTGATGCGCTCATGCTGCTGCTCAACCGAACCAAGAGACATGCCCGTCACAGAGCTTCCTCGTCTCCAACGCCCACGTCTTCCTCGTGCCTGTCTCCTTCTTCTTTGGGTTCGTTGGGCGACAGGGGAACGCTCCAAGGCGCTGGGCTTGCTTCTTGGATACCCGCGCGGACGTGCTTGAGCAGAACCTCGACGATTTGCGCTTGAAATTGACGCACACGCGCCAACCGCTTTGCTCGAAAGCCCTCGACGAAAATCGTGAACACGAGCACGCCAGGATGCGAACCTACATATCCCGACAATACCGACACACCGTTGAGCGTCCCCGTTTTGCCCCTCACCAAGCCTTGGCTCGCGCCGCGAAACCGGTGGTGAATCGTGCCGTCGATACCGCCAATCGCGAGCGTCTGCATAAACTCGGGCCCCAGATCGAGGCTGTGATAAAGCCACAAGAGCATCTTGCTGACATCGACGGGCCGCACCCGATTTTCATAGGTCAAGCCCGAGCCGTTGACGAGCCGCAACCGTTCTGGTTCAAAACCGAGCGGTGCCATCCATTCGGCCACCGCGCGAGCACCTTTTTCCAAGCTTTGGGGCAGGCCAAACCGAGCCGACCCCAGCGTTTTCCACACCACATCAGCGACGAAATTGTTGCTGTCTTTGTTGACCACTCGGCAAATCTCCGAGAGCGGTGCTGAAAGATGCTCCGCCTGTATGAGCAAAGGACCTGGCGGCGGTGGACCAACGCGAAACTCCCCCACATGTGCGATGCCCAAATCTTGCAGTGCCGCAGAAAGCGTTGCCGCGATCCAGGATTGTCCGTCGGGAACGTGTCGCTTGATGATGACTTTGTCCCGTTTCCGTCCGATACGGCCACGCACCTCGACGATCAGATGGCCGTCTTTCCGATGCGTTTCGACGAGGATTTTCGCTTTCTTCCCCGCAACAGTTTTCACCGACGATCGCAAAACGAAGTAGGACGACGGCGGTTCCAGAAAACTCCGCGCCGAACTTCCAACCTGGGTGGGGAAAACTCGGACGCGCACCGTACCTCGATTCAAGGCCAGAGCCCCCGAGCCAAAACCGGGTGCAGGTGCGGGTTTTTCCAAATCCTGTTCAGCCCGAAATTCCCCGTCGAGAAAGATGTCTCCCTCAATCCGCCGAATGCCACGCCGAGAAAGGTCGTGGACCAGATTTACGAGGTCGAAAGGCTGTAACGATGGATCGCCGCTTCCTTGCAAGAAAACGGGGCCTCGCATCACATCGGGGGAAGCACGATCGTCTGCCGTGCGACTCGCCCACAGCGCAGTCCGAAAGCGGAAATTTGGACCCAGCACCGATAGTGCTGCAGCCGTCGTGAAAATCTTGGTGTTCGACGCTGGATTGAACATCGAATCCGCGTTTTGCGCGAAGACCGCGTTGCCTGTCCGCGCATCGTGAACCGTGATCCCGACGCGCAGTTTTCGCAACAACGGATGATGAAGCAAAGCGTCGAGTTTTTGGTGGAGCACACCGATGCGGGCCCCGCCATCTGTCTCTCGAGGATTCACAACGGCGGAACGAACGAAAGAACCACTCAACCGAGGACGAGCTAGCGCCGGTCCAACGACCATCTGCAAGCAAACATGCAGCAAGAGGGGAAGCATCTTGTGCACAAGCGATGATCGCGAGCGTCCGGGCATGGTTTACACCGCCAGTTTCTGCTCCAGATCCAGAGAGGAAAACTTGTTCGTCTCGTTGCTAAAGTCCAAGAACAGAAGATACGTCGCAACCTCTCGCTGGTCAAAGCTTGGGTGCGCCAAGAGCTTCTGGCCTGCCACGACCAATTTCTCCTCAGGAACTTCTTTCATAAAGTCCGCGTCCGTCAGGCCTTTTTGGTGCGGCACACCGATCGCGTCCAGAAAAGCCACCAACATCTCGCCTTTTTTCTGCCTAAGCCACTCAAACAAAAGGACTTTGCAACACGGCTTTCCCGCTGACACGAGCATCCACAATTGGCTCGCCCAAGCCTCATTTCGTTTTCGGAGGCTGGTGTGGTTCATGTGGCGCGTCGCCGACAAACCAACTTCCATCAGAGAAGCCTTCATTGCGGCGCTGTTGATAGACAGAAACATCTCTTTGAATTTCGCTTCACCAAGACGTTTGCATAGTTCACTAGGTGCAAGACTCACGGTTTTCTCCTTCGAGGTTGGCTTCACAAAAACACTTTGTCCGACGGGGTTTTCTGCAACGGGGCACGAGTTTATCTCGACAAACGCGCTTCACGTCAAGCCGACCTCGCGCTGCGATTTCCGTCCGCCACGCACGCCGAGCCAGATTTGTTCATGGACCACTCCGAGTCTGTGCCGATGGCGTTGGCGTGGTTGCTGGGATCTTTTCCGCCGAAACCTCTTTACCGTCTTTGGCGCACCGGAAGCCAATATCTCCGTCTCGGTAGCTTTGTGGAAGCGCCCATCGATCCGAGGCACGCGGCAAGCTCAACATCGAACAACACCCGCCACCGCGCAACACGCGCAGTGTTTCAGGCGAATTGGCAGCATTTTTCTGGGTTTTGACGTTTCGGTAGGCATCCGCCCGGTAGGCATCCGCCGTCCATTCCCACACATTTCCCGCCATGTCGAATACGCCTTCTGGCGTTGCCCCAAGACTGTACGAGCCGACTGCCACCGGTTTCCCAGGAGCACCCTCTTCCGCACATCGGCCATCCATCGCGAAATTGCCAAAATTTCCCCGACGACACTCAAACTCATTTCCCCAAGGGAACCGTCGTCCGCCGCTGCCTCGCGCCGCCTTTTCCCACTCTGTTTCTGTTGGGAGTCGTTTTCCAGACCAGCGGCAGAACGTGTTTGCCTCTTCCCAACTGACAAACGTAACCGGCAACCGCGCATCAGCCTCCTCCCCTTTGTTTATCCGCGCTGGTTTGCAGATCTGCGCCGCCTCGCAAGCACGGTAATCCGCAACGGTGACTTCCGTCCGATCGATCAAAAACGCCGAAAGACACACCTGCTGGGCTGGCTTTTCGTCGGCGTCCCCCGCGTCGTTCCCGCGCACAAAGCAGCCACTCGGTATCGTCGCCATGGATTGAATTCCCACAGCCGAGCCGAGAAACACACCTCCACCCAGCACACCGTACAACAGGAAAAACATGGCCGGGTTGTTACCGCAGTCGCTTATCGAGGCCAACTCTTTTTTCCGTTTCGCACCCGCAAAACCAAGGAGAAATCATGACCAGAACGGAGTTTCTTGCCCGCCCTGAAGCATCGCGCCCAAGAGAACGATTGATGTTCCTTGGTGCGGAGCAACTGACCGACGATGAACTGCTGGCACTGATTCTCGGGTCCGGGGCGGCGCAGCCGCTGGCTCGTCGCTTGCTGGATGTGACCGGAGGTCCGCAAGGACTCCTTCGAGCTGGGCAAACAGCCCTGTGTTCTCTCTCGGGTGTGGGTCCGGCACGAGCGTGCCAAATCAAGGCCGCCCTAGAACTGGGCCGTCGCGCTTTGGCCAAAGAACAGCTTCTCGGTTTGCAAGTGCGCGCACCGTCGGATATCGCCAGTGTTCTGAGCGTCGAGTTGGGTTTGGCTGAACAGGAAGCCGTACACGTTTTTGGCTTGGATGCGCGTCACCGGATTCGTTGTCGTCACGTCGCTGCCGTCGGACAAATCGACCGCGTTCTCGTGAGTCCATCAGACGTGTTCAGGCCGCTCGTGCGCGAAGGCATGGCCGCCGTCATCGTCGCCCACAACCATCCAAGTGGGATTCCGTCTCCGAGTGACGAGGACCAGTTGTTGACAGACCGTTTGTGTCAAACCGGAAATTTGCTCGGAATTCCGCTGCTCGACCATGTGATCGTCGCCAAAAGCGGGTATTTCAGTTTCGCAGACCACGGACTCGTTCGATCGCCACTGACGCCGCTGGCAGCGCCGACAGCACTCGCACCGAAAGCCACCAAAGCAACGAGATGCACCGAAGAAGTTCCCTATCTCGATGCCGATGGTTTGTCGCCGCCATACGATCTCGAACCCGAAACTCCGACCTTTACAAACGCCATCGCACAAAACCTGTCTACGCCCGATCTGCACACCAGCGTCAAAGACGAAACGGATGGAAAAGAATGCTAGGCACACATGCGCGCACACTTGAAACAAACGGTGCTTCCGACTACGTTCCCGCCTTGTGAATCCACTGGTTATTGGTGTTGCAGGCGGCACGGGGTCTGGAAAATCCACGGTGGCCGCCAAAATTGTCGAGGGTTTGCCCGCTGAAAGCGTGGTGGTTCTCGATCACGACAGTTACTACCGTGATCGCTCGGGCATTTCTCGAGAGATGGCCGAGCAGCTCAATTACGACCATCCCGATTCACTCGAAACGAACCTGTTGATTGAACACCTGGCTCATCTGAAGGATGGATATCCGATTGATATGCCTCAGTACGATTTCAAGACGCATTCGCGTTTGAAAACCCGGCGGCGAGTCGAGCCCGCGCCCGTGGTCATCGTCGAGGGAATCCTTCTTTTTGTCGAGCCGGACCTTCGCGCTTTGCTGGACATCAAGTTGTTCGTGGATACCGATGCAGACATTCGGATTTTGAGACGTATCCGTCGAGATCTCGAACACAGAGGCCGAAGTTTTCAGTCCATTCGCGAGCAGTACTACAAGACGGTGCGCCCCATGCACCTTCAGTTCGTTGAACCTTCAAAACGGTGGGCTGATCTCATCATTCCCGAGGGAGGAGAGAATCGCGTCGCCCTCGATCTGGTCATCGGAAGGCTGCGGCACTACTTGTACGATTCTTTTCGCGGCACTCGGATGGACGAAGGCCAGCCCGTCGCACAGTACTAGGACGTTTGCATCCTTGAGTTGCTGCAACGAGGACGGGAAAAGGTCTTCTCCGTTTGTTTGGGTTTGGGCTGTTGACCTCACAATGCCGAGGGCTCTATAGTCCGCCGCACTATCTTGCGTTTTCACGTTTTCCATCGAAAAGACACGGAGGTCTTCATGCGACGACCCGACCCGGCTCGGTCTTCCGAACCGGTTTTTCGTCGCCTCTATGGCTCGCTCGTAGCAGCTTTGCGAGCCCAACACGCCCAGCGCATCGCGATGATCGGAATGTTTGCATTCCTTGTCGTCGTTGGTGCCCTACCCAATGCGCATGCGCAGTTTGGTCCTGGGGGAGGAATGCGCCCAATGGGAGGCGGAATGGGTGGGCCTCAAGGTGGGCCGCCGCCCGACAAACCCGAGGGTCCCGCCGAGGCTGCTCCTTCCACGGGTGCGACCGATGCCGCCTCAGAGCCCATGCCGCCCTGGCCCGAGAAAAAGGGCAAAGAACTTCAGTTCCTTCAGCTCAATGGCTATCTGCGAGGTCGAGGCTTCTATTGGCACAATTTTAACCTTGGGCATTACAACGATACCTCGACACGCGCCAATCCGTTTTCGATCCCCTATTCGGAAATTCCGACTTCGACGGGCGAAAGACCAGCTTCGAGTTGCATCAATCGGAATCCAGGGTCTGGTTGTATTGAGCGGGGTGTGCTCACATCGGATATGCGGTTTAGACTCGACCCCACGCTCAATCTTTCAGAGCAGATTCGCATCAAGTCGCAAATCGACATTTTCGACAACTTGGTGCTTGGCAGCACTCCCGAGGGCTTTTACATCAACGGACGGGGCGGCGCAGCGGACGGCTATCCAACAATCCTGAACCGTAGCCAAGTTCCGCAAGAATCGACACTAAACGCCTTACAATCGTCCATTCGTGCAAAGCGAGCTTGGGGTGAAGTAAAGATACCGCTCGCGGAAATTGCGTTTGGAAGAATGCCGTTCATGTGGGGAACCGGGCTTCTTTATCACGATGGCAATTGCCCTGATTGCGACTTTGGCACAACCGTCGATCGCGTGATGATTACCGCTCGCTTGTGGAACCACTTTGCGTCGTTTATGTACGATTGGGCCGCCGTCGGTGCTACGTCTCAGATCGTCAATAACCAACAATTGACGGGATGGAACTATAACATCGATAACGTGGATGATGTAATGCAAGTGGGCCTGGCGCTCGGACGCAAAGACGATGATATGTCGATTGCTGACGCGCTGAATCGGGGCAAGACGGTCTTCAACTATGGCGCACTTCTGATTGGCCGTTGGCAAGAGTGGGATTTGACATTTAACCCGCGTCCACAGACCACAGCAATCAACCAAACCGGACCGGAGCCTTCTACGTACTACAACGCCCAAGACCTGCAAAAATCGTTGGGCCGTCGCAAGGCTTGGTCCTTTACAGCCGATCTTTGGGGCCGGTTGCAATACAAGAAGCTGACGCTCGAAGTCGAGGGTGCCGCGATTTTCGGCAGCATTGGTGAGTTGGGCGTGTATGGAGACGGTGGCTATGGCGTTGACACGGTGCTGCGCAAGACCACGTTGCAAATACAACAACTGGGCGGCGTTTTTCGCGGGAATTACAAGTTTCTGCGCGACAGCCTGATCATTGGCCTCGAAGTCGGAAGCGCGACAGGCCCCCAGAACGGCGACCCGCGCGGCGAATTGAATTTCCGTCGCGCCCGCGAAAAACCGCAAGGCAAGATCAACTCAGATGGCTTTTATGATCTACGCAGCAGTCGGTTTACGTTCGATCCAGACTTCCATGTCGATATGATTTTGTTCCGACGTATCCTTGGAACGGTTTATAATGCAACCTACATGAAGCCAGCGATCACGTATTGGCTCATTGATAGTTTTGGTGGCCAGGCGGAGTTTATTTACTCGGTGGCCAACAAACCTGCTGTGTTTCCTGGACACGCAATCAACCTCGGCGCGGAAATCAACGCGCGCTTGATGTATAGCAACAAAGACGAGGGTTTCTACGCTGCGCTGGAGTACGGTGTGTTGTTTGACTTGGGTGGGCTATCACAAAAGCAGGAAATCTGGGGCAATGCGTTCGCGGTCGAAGGAACCACGGCACAAGCTTTCCAGGCCAAGATTATGCTGCGATTTTGACCATGTTTCGCCGGGCTTGCTGGCTTTGGGCCATCCAGATCGTTTTCCTTGCGGGTTGCCAGGCTCGTGCAGGCATGTCGTGTCAGGGTCCTGACGACTGCCAAGCCGGGCTTGTCTGCACCAAGCCTCCCCACTCAGGCAGTGGCGCATCAGGGGTTTGCCAGCCCGCTCGCAGAGGACCCGGAGAACCTTGCTCAACACCCGCCGACTGCGCCCCAGGTCTCACCTGTTCAAATGAGACCTCGCGAGACTACGTTGGCGTCTGCCAACCAGCAACCGACGCAGCGATACCAATGTTAGATCTGCGCCAAGACGGAGCATCCTCTGCCGACTTGCCTGGTTGATTTGGCCAAAAGAGCCGATTTTATTCCCCCATAAAACCGTTCTTTTTCGCGTATCCCGCGTTATTCCTCGATAAAAAGGAGGACCTCGCCTTCTTTCGCGGGTAGTCCTTCTTTTGTAATGATTTCCACGACCGTGCCGGTCAATTCGGCCTCAACTGGCATTTCCATTTTCATTGATTCCATGATCACCAGCGTATCGCCTTCGCTGACTTGAGCGCCGATGGTCGTGGTGATCTTCCAGACGTTCCCTGTGATGTGTGCTTTGACTGGGTGCTTGCGCTTGTTCATTTGCCTTGGCCTCTTGTTTACTTGGTCACCGTCGAATCGACGAGTTCGCCTAGTTTCGCAGGCACCGCCTGAAATTTGAGGGCTGCCGAAATGCCGTCTACAAACCGATAGTTGCCCTTTTGGTCCTTCGCAAACACGCAGCGTTTTTTCGGATCGTCGTTTGGCACTGATGCGTCGCCGTTTCGGATGATGGTTCCATCCCCATCTTTGCAAACATCCACCATCGCCGGCGTTTTTTCCGGGTCAGAGGCCCAAAACGTCTCGATTCCATCGCCATCCACGTCCATGTCGGGCATGTAGTGCAGATCCGCGTCTTTCTTGAGTCGCAACACTTCGGCGAGCGCGCCGTTTGCAAACACCGCATCGAACAACGACTGCGGAGGTGTCAGGAAACCCTTCACGTTGATTTTGTCGAGACGGGCCAAACTCACGACCTGAAGAACTCCGCCGAGCACCGCATTGTCGAGATACGTCAGCGGTCCTTGATTTCGGAAAGAGCCTTCCACGCGAGCCCCCGACAGTTCCAATTCGAGCACTTGGTCACTGATGGGCACCGTCACGCGAAACACCGACGGGCCAGCACTCAATTTGTTCGCTGTCACTTGCCCGTTCCGAAAACTCAAGATCGGCTCGCTGTTTGGGCCAAGCGAGATTTTCTGGATGTCCATCGACAGGTTTGCGTTTCCGAATGGATCACATTGAGGCGCGTTGTCTGGAATTCCGTCGCAGTTATAGTCGATCCCGTCGCAGCGTTCGATTCCTGCAAGCACACTCCCGCTTTTTGGGTGACGGAGTTTGGCGAGCGGCACAGGACCATCGTCGGTGGGCACCATCGGGGATACCGCGCGATCATCGCAATCACCGTTGGCCACGGTCACACCGTCGCCGTCGTCGTCAGTTTTGGCTGCGGCGTCGTCTGCGGGCTTGGTCTTGACCTTGTTGTCTGCAAAACCGTCGCAATCATCATCCATGCGATTGCCGATGACTTCCGACGCACCAGGCCGCACGCTTTTGTCGGAATCGTTGCAATCCCCTTTCGCGACACCGTCGTCCGTCTCCCAAGTGTTGTCCTTGCCATCCTGATCCCGGTCTTTCAAAAACTGGCCCAGGTACATCGCGAACTTGGTACACGACGAATCGCCCGACGTTGCGCCGAAAAACTCCATCGGAATGACGACATCGTGCTTTTCTTTGAACGTGCCCTCGAGCTCGGGATTCGCAAGGGACGCGACGGCCCCAAGTTTGTTATCAGGTTTGCCATCGCCGTCCAGGTCCAGGCCGACGCCAACCGCCGCGATTTCCAAATTGCTCACGACCAACCCGCGCGACCCTTTCTTGAATTGGACTTTTTCGCCGGTACATTCCGGTTTTGCGGCAAAGGGATTTTCCTTCGCCGGCTCGATCGGCGGTTCTTCGTCGCTGCCACCACAACCGAGCGACAGCATCGGCAGGCAAAAAACTGAGAGCATTCCGAAGCGAGAAAAAGAGCGAGACCGCATGTTTGCCTCCACGTTGTCTGTTCAGACGGTGTTTTTCGAGGGTGAGCGTTGGACGCAGAAACCACCCGTCGCAATTACAGGTGAGTTCGTCGCCGACAAGTCGTGCATCGTTACAGACGCTTTTTGGTGCGGTCAAGACCATGAACGCGGCTTCCAAAACATTTTCAGCGGTTTCTTGTGCGTCCATTGGCTCAATTCATCCGTCGGTGACATCGCAAACCTAAAAAAACTATTGGCGGCATTCGATGACTTGCCGTAAAGACGCCTGGTTTCAGGTCAAATAGCGGTTGATTCAGACTTGGTGGCGGGCTTTTTAGGCGCGTCGTTCGGTTGAGGCATCAGGGTTCATGGTCACGCATCGATTTTCGTTGTTTACGGCTCTGGCGACGTTCGGTCTGTTGCTCGTCGGAGGCATTGTGCATGGCACGGGTTCGTCGCTGGCTTGCCC
>Ga0268298_10000059_pt1 | contig 130800 bp, 96 predicted proteins | sample WWTPWeurt_MetaG_FD_194462 | JGI IMG/M metagenome (GOLD analysis project Ga0268298, IMG submission 194462) | Activated sludge microbial communities from WWTP in Nijmegen, Gelderland, Netherland - WWTP Weurt | ecosystem: Engineered > WWTP > Aerobic digester > Activated sludge | place...
CCAGTTTTTACTAGTATTACCTGTCCGCAATAAACTTCTTGAGTAATTATGTATTTATATTTTACCTACTTAATTTATAAAATAAAGTGAGATATAAATAATGTCAAAAATCCTTGCTACGGATATTCTCTGAGGCAAGGATTTTTCATCCTTTTGGAAATTTTTATTTCAGACCCCTACAGGATCCGAATGCCAACTCTTCATTATAAGCGCGACTTGTATTTTGTCCCTGACGGCACAGAATTTGTGAGCATTATATAGTGTCCCGTTAGGGACAACATTGCGGTCAGAACAAAAAAGGGGAAACGGTCGGTGTGCCGTAGGTACGCAATAACTCACTAAGATTTTTAGAGTAAAATTTTTGCAGGACTTAGATAGCTCCGTAGTCGGTTTGAGTACAAGATGGCTTAATAGAACTTTTATAAATTTCTATTTTGTGTAAGTTCCATTTGAGGCAAAAGAATGGTAATATTTGATAAGAAATCTGTATTATTTGCCGTAGGCAGGTCATTTTTCATCATGTTCATTTTCAAATTCAAGCAATGTAGTTTTACTGGGACAGATGAATGAAGGATTTGATAAGCTGTGAGCAGGCGCCAAATCGGGTTTATTTATCTTTTATTTAGAACTCATTAATTATTGTAAAATGAAAAAAATTATATATTATGTACAAAATATTGTACATTTGGGCGTACAAATATTTGTTATGAAAACCGCAACCATTAGCCAATTAAGAAGCAATATCAAAAAATATCTGGACGAAGTGACAGAGTCTGACGATATTCTTATCATTCCGCGCACATCTGATGATGATGCAGTGGTCATTCTTTCTATGAAGGAATATAATGCAATGCAAGAAACGGGATATTTGCTCTCCTCACAGAGCAATAGAAGAAGACTGCAAGAGTCCATACAGCAGCTTGAGAAAAGGCAGGTTAAAAAACTCAAATTGAAGGATCTGTAAAATTTATGGGATGAACTTCGAATTTACTTCTCACGCTTGGGAAGATTTTGAATATTGGATGGAAAACGATCCTGAGATAATAGAGAAAATTAAAAGTTTATTAAGGGATATTAAAATTACACCATTTCATGGACTGGGAAAGCCTGAGCCATTAAAATATGATTTGCAGGGATTTTGGTCTAGGAGGATTACTGCAGAACATAGACTTGTTTATAAAATATCCGGTGAGAAAAAGCGAAATCAAAAGTGTTTGATAATTCAATGCAGATACCATTATGATCAATAGTTTTGCTGATGGGTTGATCTTAAAGTATGTGGTCAACTCAAGAATGAAACTTGGGATAGTTATTGTAATTTGAAGATAATTTGTTTTTAGCATTTTATCTGCAGGCTTCAAAGACTAGTTGGGCGAAGAATTTTCTTTATTATAAGCGCGACCTGTGTTTTGTCCCTAACGGAACAGAATTTGTGCGCAATATATAAAGTCCCGTTAGGGACGACATATTGGTCAGGAGAAAGCAGGGAAAGCATATGGCGTACCGTAGGTACGCAATATTTATTTAAAATCAGTAAATCCCATGGGTGATTATGCACATAGATATCACTTGCTAAGTAGTTCCCTGTGTTTTAGGTAGGCTGTAAATTACTAATCTTGTTTGAGGAGAAATTGGGTAGTTGCTTCATAATAGAACTATATACTGGCTATTTAGCAAATTTGCAATTTAATATTACTGTTCATTAAATTTGTCAAAAAGGATTGTTTACTTGAGCTCATCTGTGAAAATAAATAGAACTTAGATTAGTTATAAGTAGATTGATTTATTTACTTTTGATGTAAATTTATTCCCATGAAAGAAGTTATTATCTTCATTTACAGTATAAGTATTATTTTTTATTCACAAAAGATTTATGGACAAGATTACAAAAAAGATAGCCTTTTGAGGGTTCTGCTAAGCAACCCTAAGGAAACCGATAAAGTTGATATTTATCAGTCATTGACTGAGATTTATAGAGCATTTGATTTAGACAGCTCATACTATTACTCAGAGCAATTTCTTCAAACTGCAAAAACCATTGGGGATAAGAGCAAAATTGGGACTGCTCATGCTTACATTGCTAATTCCTTAAGATCACAAGCTAAAAATGATCTTGCATTAAACCATGCCAACAAAGCATTGACAATATTTACTGAATTAAAAGATACGGTTTTACTATTAAGGGCAATTACATTGAAATGTTCAATTTTAAATAGACTGGGAAATAATGAGGCTGCCTTAAATGAATTGAAAGAATTATTGAATTTGGCAAAGGTTGCAGGAATAAAAAATGTAGAAGCAAATGCATATAATGAATTGGGAAATGTGTATTCAAATTTAGGTGATTTTAAAACTTCTATGAATTCATATTTAGCTGCTCTTAATCTTTATGAATCTTTGGATGAAAAAATTAATATTGGGAAAACACTTAATAATTTGGGAACCCTATCCTTTTCTATTAAGGATTATAAAAAATCTGAAGAATATTTCTTAAAAGCTATTGAATTTCATAGAGCAAATGGAAATTATACCAATTTGGCTAATACTTATACTAATTTGGCATCAATGAATTCTATTAAGGATAATAAAAACGCAACTTCAGTGAAATTGAATAGATATTCCGATTCAGCTTTGTATTACAGTACAATTATAAAATCAGATTATCTAATAGGTTTGTTAAATGGTGTAAAAGGAAATTATTTTTCCAATATTGGTGAACATGAAAAAGCATTCGGGTATTATAAAACTTCTTTGGAGATCGCTTTAAAATTAAATGATTCATTAAGTTTTTCTAATGCATATTTGAATATGGGAAATAATTTGTCACGTCGAAAAAAGTTTGAAGAGGCAGATACTTATTACAGAAATTCTTTGAACATAGCTGAGAAATTGAGTAATTCTGACCAATTATCCAAGCTTTATAGGAATATTGCGGAACACAACTATTTGTATGGAAATTATGCCTTGGCAAGTCAATATTATAGAAATTATTCTATGTTTCAAGATTCACTTTATGGAGTTCAGGTGCTAAAAGTAACAAAAGACCTCGAAACCAAATACGAAACAGAGAAAAAGCAAGCCACAATTACTAACCAGAGCTTAGAACTAAAGAATAAGAATCTTTTTCTTGGTATATTGTCGTCTTTATTATTAGGTACTTTCGGAATAGGATTTTATTTTTATTCTGCAAAGAAAAAGGAAGCAGAAATTAATCGATATTTGGATTTCCAAAATGAACAACTTAAATTATCAAACCAAGGATTATTCATTCAATTGAGTGACATAAAATCTAAAGAACAACAAAAGACTGAAGAGGAGATGGAGATAGCAATTAATAATGGTGTGAATTCTAAAGTAAAATTGAAGGATATTGTGTTCATTGAAGCAGAAAATAATTTGCTTAATATTTATATAAGTGATGGGACGGTCAAACATGATTATCAGAGACTCAAGAATTTTTGTGATTTGTTCAAAAATTCTACCTTATTGCGCCAAGTACACAGATCCTATATAGTCAATGCTTTGCATGTTAGCGAATTGAAGGCGAATGACATAAAATTGTCTAATAAGAAAATTGTGCCAATCGGTATCACGTATAAGACTGAAACTCATGAATGGCTCAATAAGTACATGAGTTAATATTTTAGCTGATAGATTGATATAAGAGAATGCCAACATAGTCGTTGCATAGGATCTCGTCATGGGATATTCTAAGTTTTACCTTCTTCCCGGAATTATAAGATCTAATTATATAATAGGTCAAATTATCTACAAGTTAAAAACTTGCCGCTATGCGACCTGCGCACGAATTTTTTTTACCGGGCTTTGTGAAACTGTATGTTGTTACTGTTCAATTGATGCAAATATATTTTAAGTAAGCTTGATTATACTCTCTTAAGGTCTATCACAAAGTCGAACAAAGTTTTGCTCGGTTACTTTATCCTCGAGAGAAATCACTCACTTTATTTTCGCAGTTCAAAACCATTCGATCATATCTAAGCTTTGTTTTGGTCCTCTTGTGTTTTAGCCTAATTGTCTGCCAAGACGGTTCTCAATACAGGAAATGCGAAAAAAAATGAGGAACAATGAAAACAGACAGTAATCTGCAAGGGTGGAGTATAAAAAATACCAGCTAGTATTTTGTTTAGATTTAATAAGGGTATAAGTAAGTGCTTTGTGGTTGAATTGTTTCGATGATTCGCTATAGCAATTATTTGGTGCATTGGATCAAATGAAGTGATTAATCCAATATCGCAAAACCATATCTTCCAAATTCAAATCAATTAAAATCCTTTTTATTTCACAAACACATTGTATCGCACGACAAGCCTGTGGTTGCTGGTGCTGCGAGGGATATCTCGAAATCTGAGGACTAATTCAGTATGATTTTCTATTGTTTTAAGTATGGATTTTACATCAGCAATACCTCCTGTAAGATGTAACACACCAGATCCAATATTTGGTAGGGGATATTCCTCAGCGATAGGTATGAATAGATTGAGATCTTCACGGGGAGCTACTGTAACTTTAGCACTGTTGATTAAAGCATAGGAAAAAGAACTATTCAACACGGGTTCGATATAAATGTCAGCGGGCTTCACAGCAGTGACCTGATCTAAGCTAAGTCCATGAGTTTTGAGATATGAATCAAGCGGAGACTCTAAATTCCAAAAAAAAACGTGACTCAGAGAAGGACTCAAACCTGCGGAGATGGTAAAGTTGAGAGACTGTTCCATCTGATAAGGTGTTACTTCCTGTTTAGTACAAGAAATAGTCATTGCACCCAACCACGAGAAAATCAAGAAAACACCTAGTCTATGCATCTAAGTGTAACGCATTCACAACAGGAATAGTTATATCTCCATGAATTTCATTTCCATATAAGCATTAGCTCTCTGTTTTGCGCTTATCTTTGAGCTGTGAAATCAATCGGAGAGCTGAAGCAGATCGCATCACAAGTTCGGCGAGATATCGTCCGGCAAGTGTGGATGGCAAAGAGCGGACATCCTGGAGGTTCTTTAGGTTGTGCTGATTTCTTGACCGCGTTGTATTTTCGGGTGATGAATCATCATCCGAACTTCAACATGAGTGGAGAAGGTGAGGATGTTTTTATTTTATCCAACGGTCATATTTCACCTGTTTTTTATTCTGTTTTGGCGCGGTCAGGATATTTTCCGGTCACTGAATTGTCAACCTTTCGGAAGTTGAATTCAAGGCTGCAAGGTCACCCTACGACCCATGAACATCTTCCGGGAGTTAGAGTTTCTACAGGTTCTTTGGGACAGGGTCTGAGTGTAGGTTTGGGTATCGCCAAAGCGAAAAAGCTAAAACAAGATAAAGGATTGGTTTTCGTCCTCACAGGGGATGGCGAACTTCAGGAAGGTCAGATATGGGAAGCGCTACTCTCTGCGCCTCACCTCAAACTAGACAATATCATTGTTACAGTTGACTGGAATGGCCAACAAATCGATGGTCCGACTGAAAAAGTAATGTCACTTGGAGACCTTCCGGCCAAATTTCGGGCATTTGGTTGGGATCTGTTAGAGATGAATGGTAACGACATGCAAGAAGTTGTCACAACGCTTGAAAGTGCTCGAAAATTGACAGCTAACGGCAAACCCCTTGCCATTTTGATGAAAACTATAATGGGCTACGGAGTGGATTTTATGATGGGTACTCATAAGTGGCATGGCATTGCTCCAAATGATGAACAGTGCAATCTGGCCCTTAGTCAATTAGAACAAACACTTGGAGATTTCTAAGCGATGAGCAACTGGGACAAATATCAATTCACTGAGAAAAAAGCCACTCGAAATGGATTTGGAGATGGCCTTCTGGAAGCTGCAACAACCAATGCAAATATTGTTGCACTTTGCGCTGACCTCGCTGGCTCCCTCAAAATGGATTTATTCGAAAAAAAATATCCTGAAAGATTCATCCAGACCGGAATATCTGAAGCCAACATGATGGGAATGGCTGCGGGTATGGCTACAGCAGGATTTATTCCTTACACAGGCACTTTTGCCAACTTTAGCACCGGCAGAGTTTACGACCAGATCAGGCAATCAATAGCCTATTCCAACAAAAATGTCAAAATCTGTGCGTCACATGCTGGCCTGACCTTAGGAGAAGACGGCGCCACCCATCAAATACTTGAAGATATAGGATTGATGAAGATGCTTCCCGGAATGACTGTGATCAATCCTGCTGATTATGCTCAGACAAAGGCAGCTGCGATAGCTATTGCTGAGTGGGATGGTCCTGTTTACCTGAGATTTGGCCGACCGGATTGGCCTGTTTTTCTCAAAAATGAAGAATTTGAAATAGGAAAAGCCCTTACCATCAAAAAAGGTAATGATATAAGCATATTTGCTACGGGTCACATGCTTTGGTATGCACTTGAAGCTGTAAGAGAACTCGAGAAAGAGGGTATCGACTGCGAATTGATCAATATTCATACGATAAAACCTCTGGATGAAAAAGGAGTTTTGGACTCAGTCCGTAAGACTGGCTATGTGGTGACTGCAGAAGAACATCAAATGGCCGGTGGCCTTGGCGATAGTGTTGCTCAGCTCCTTGTTCAGAATCATCCCTGCAGACAGGAGTACGTTGCTGTTAGGGACAGCTTTGGTGAAAGCGGTACACCTCTCCAACTCTTAGAAAAATACGGATTGGGAGTTCAAGATATCATTGCTGCCGTACGGAAACTACTTTCCAGATAAATTTTCATATCTCTTAAATTTTGAATGTTGCAATCAATGCGCGGTTTCTTCTGAAAGACAAGATGGAAGGTATAGGGCATTACACCTGGGAGATCATCAGGCGAATCATCATACTTCATCCGGAACACCGGTATTTTTTCATTTTTGACAGAGCATTTGACCAAGCATTTATTTTTCACCCATCTATTCATCCGATCATTATTGGGCCGCAGGCGAGGCATCCTATATTATGGTATTGGTGGTTTGAGAAAAGCATCCCAAAGGTGCTCAAAGATTGTCGCGCTGATGTTTTCCTTTCTATGGATGGATATTGTTCATTGACTACAGAACGTCAGCAGGTGATGGTTATTCACGATCTTGCCTATAGGCATTTTCCAGAACAAGTACCTCTATGGGTCAGGCTATTTTACAAGTATTATGTGCCACGCTATGTACAGAAAGCGGATCATCTGGTCACAGTGTCAGAAGCGAGCAGAAGGGATGTAAGCGACATGAGCGGGATAGATACCGGCCTTATCTCAGTTGCATACAACGGATGCCGAACAGAGTTTAGACCGCTAAATGGTGCATCTATTCAAAAAGTAAAAGAAAAGCTCTCAGCTGGAGAGCCCTATTTCATATTCGTAGGAGCAATTCATCCTCGCAAAAATGTGCTGCATTTGCTTCAGGCATTTGAGCGTTTTAAATGGTCTTCGGGCAGTTGTCACAAGCTCATACTTGTTGGGAGAAAAGCCTGGATGACAGAGGATCTGGATAGATATTTGGCAAGCATGAGCCATAGATCTTCTGTGATTTGGATGCCCTATCTCGCAGCAAATGATCTTGCTGATGCCGTAGCAGCAGCATCAGCCTTGATTTGTCCATCTTATTTGGAGGGTTTTGGAGTACCTGTCCTAGAGGCATTGATGTGCGATGTACCCGTGATTATATCGAATCGCTTCTCTTTACCGGAGGTTGGTGGACCAGGTGCGTATCTGGTTGATCCTGATTCTCCGGAGCAAATCAGCTATGCTATGGAGACAGTGCTGAAAGATCCGGATTTGCCCCATAGGATAGAATTGGGTAGATCTCATCGAACGAAGTTTGATTGGGATAAATCCGCTGAAGTAATAGCCAAAATTATTTTTCAAAAGGATGAGAATTAGCGTTCCCAACTTTTCATAACCCGGATCGTTTCTTAGACTATCCTATCGATTATTGACCATGCGAGTAGCCATTTTTCGTAAAGCACATTTCAATGCAGCCCATCGGTTGTTTCATCCCGCTTGGGACGAGCAGAAGAATAAGGAGGTGTTTGGGATTTGTTCTCATCCTAACTTTCATGGCCACAACTACGAACTGGATGTCAAAGTGAGCGGTGAGTTGGATCCAGAGACAGGTATCCTTATGGATCTTAAAGTACTCAAGGAGTTGATAGAAGAGCATGTTGAACTCAGGTACGATCACAAGAATCTTAACATGGATCTACCTGAATTCAAGGATAAAATCCCTACTGCGGAGAACATTTGTATCGAGATATACAACATTCTTAGGGAGCAGATTGATCCCCGTATGGATTTGCAGATCAGATTGTACGAGACCCCCAGAAATTTTGTAGAATATCCTGTGAGTTAAAAAAAAATGCCGCTGCTGAATTTACTCTGCAAACGGCACTTTTCTTATTCTTTTGAGAAGTTTTCCTATGGTCTTAGAGACCTTTTCTCCAGTCGTACAGTTCGTATCGCCTGATTATTGTCTCCGATGATGCGTACCATGTAAAGCCCGTCTTCAAGGAAAGAGATGTCGTAGCTCTTGTTGGGAGCAGTTTTGAAGTTGGCGAGCTGTTTTCCAAGTAGTGAAATGAGCTCCAATCTCTTTACACCTGTGTTGTATTCCAGTGTAAAGGCATTTTGGGCAGGATTAGGATACATTTTCATGGAAATGTTCTTTACCTGATTTGAGCTGAGTGTCTTGTTAAAGAGGTAGTCCACTTTTATTCTTTGCGTCGTGTCTTCTTTTTCGAATACCCACATTACTATATGTGCACCATCTTGGCCGTCAGTATTGACGTGCACATCAAGTTCAACTTGTGAGTTTGCTTTTACAATATTTGGATTGTCCGCCGGACATTTTTTTACAAATGGAGAGTAGCATGAGTTGCCATCACATACGTATGCGTTCCAGGTTTCAGGCAGGATCAGATCTTCCCTTTGCCATAAAATATTGATGCTGCTGTTGATCTGATTTTTTACTTTCACACCACAATATCTATCTGGTTCGTTTTCATCATATGTAAACTCAGTCGAACAAGGTGCAGGTGTTGCTGCAAATCGCGATTGAGCGGTGAGCTGGGATATTCCCAAGCTAATGAAAATTGCTAGAAAGTAGATTTTTTTCATAAGCATATTCTTTTAATACAACACCTTGCAAATCTAATTCGTTTTTTTAAATTTTTTAAGCTTTTTGGCAGCGCTTTTTTTTGTGTGCTAAAAGATTACCTGATTTACACCAGTGAATTTATTTTTTTTGATTTTCTATGCTGTTTTTATGAATAAAGTCATTAAAATCGACATTATGTAATACATTTGGCGATAAAATCGACCAATGTATCTGTCTTGTCATAGTTACTATTCTTTGAGATATGGGACGATTCCGCCCGAAGACCTACCGCAGATAGCTGCTGACATGGGAATAGACCGTCTGTGCTTGGCTGACATCAACAATACTTCAGAGACATTTGCCTTCATTCGTGCATGCAGAAAGTGGAACATCCATCCGGTTTGTGGGGTTGACTTCAGGCAGGTGGATCCTGAGACTAAGAAGCTGGAGTTTCGTTATCTCGGCATTGCCCGCAACAACGAAGGGTGGAACGAGCTCTGTCGATATCTCAGCGAACACAGCTTACATTCTCAGACGATGCCTTTGCTCGCTCCCGAATGGCGTCACTGTCATGTCGTCTACCGCAAACTGGTCAAGCCAATAGAGAGCTTCCTTCCCCACGAATGGCTGGGTATAAGCCCGGGAGAAGTGCATAGCTTGTATCGTTCTCCGCTGCGTCAGCACCTCGACAAACTCGTGATCTATGCTCCCGTGACCTTTAGAGATCAGGAGCATTATCGCTTGCACAAACTCCTCCGATGCATCGACCGCAACATCATACTCGGCAAACTGGAACCCGCAGATTATGCAGCCGAAGATGAGCATTTTCGTCGACCGGATGACCTAGTCCGCGCATTTGAAAAATATCCGCAGATCATCGCCAATACCCGATCTGTTTTAGATTCTTGCACGCTCGACCTGCCTTCCGGAATGGACAACAATCGCATCAGTTTTACCGCCTCCGTATCGGATGATTACAAGTTGCTCAACAAGCTTGCCTTGCAGGGCTGCAGACGACGTTATGGCCCTACAAACGAAAAGGCTCTGGAGCGTGTGCGCAAGGAACTCCGTGTCATCCACAACCTCGGCTTTTCCTCTTATTTTCTCATCACCTGGGACATCGTCCGCTATGCCCAGAGCGCCGGTTATTATCACATCGGACGCGGCAGCGGCGCCAACAGTATTGTCGCTTTCTGCCTTTATATCACAGACGTGGACCCGCTTGAACTAGATCTTTATTTCGAGAGATTTATCAACCCACACAGAAGTTCCCCACCGGATTTCGATATCGATTTTTCCTGGAACGAACGCGATGATGTCACAGAGTACATTTTCGAACGATACGGTCGCGAACATACTGCTCTGCTTGCCACATACAACACTTTCAAGGGCAAATCCATCATCCGCGAACTGGGTAAAGTGCTCGGACTGCCCAAAGCCGACATCGACACGATCGTCGATCATCCCCTTGCTTCTGACAGACATCACCCCTATGCGCGACACATCTTCCGTTATGGCAAGCTGATGGAGGGCTTTCCCAACTACCTCTCCATTCATGCAGGTGGAGTCCTGATCTCTGAGAAGCCATTGTTCTATCATACCGCTTTGCAACAAATGCCCAAGGGCTTTCCCATCGTCCATTTTGACATGTACGGTGCAGAAGATCTCGGTTTTCACAAGTACGACATCCTAAGCCAGCGTGGACTTGGACATATCAAAGATTCCGTAGATCTTATCCGCCAAAATCGCGGCCAACAGGTCAATATCCATGACATCATCCGCATCAAGTCAGATCCTCAGGTCAGAACACAACTCCGCAGTGGTCAGGCCATAGGCTGTTTTTATGTAGAATCACCCGCCATGCGTGGACTACTCACAAAGTTGCGATGTGACGACTACGTTCATCTGGTGGCCGCCAGCTCCATCATCCGGCCCGGTGTAGCCAAGAGCGGAATGATGAGAGAGTACATTGAACGGTTCCACAATCAGGCAGAGATACGCTACCTCCATCCTGTATTTGAACAGCATCTCAGTGAGACCTATGGAGTCATGGTTTATCAAGAGGATGTGATGAAGATAGTCCATCATTTTGCGGGCCTTGACCTCGACGAAAGCGATGTACTGAGACGTATCATGACCGGCAAGAAGAAGTCATCTGACACCTTCCGCAATCTGATGGAGAAGTACTTCCGCAACTGCAAGGAGAGAGCTTACAGCGACGAACTGACGCAGGAGGTGTGGCGTCAGATAGAGAGCTTTAGCGGGTATTCGTTTTGCAAGGCACATTCGGCATCATTTGCAGTGGAGTCTTTCCAGAGCCTCTTCCTCAAGACCTATTATCCCCTGGAGTTTATGGTTGCGGTGATCAATAATTTTGGTGGCTTTTATCGTACAGAGGTGTATGTCCACGAAGCCCGGATGGCAGGCGCTACGATAGAAGCTCCTTGTGTCAATCATAGCAGATACCTGACCCATATCTATGATAAGACTATCTACCTCGGCTTTGTACATGTCTCCTCTCTGGAGGCCGACTTATCAAGGCAGATTGTGAGCGAGCGCGACAAGAGAGGACCTTTTGCGGGTCTCGAGGACTTTGTACAGCGCGTACGCATAGGACGCGAGCAGCTCAATTTGCTCGTACGCATAGGCGCCTTCCGTTTTACGGGAAGACACAAGTGCGAGATGATGTGGGAGAAAACCGCAGTGTTCGAACCCAAAACTCACTATACGGCCTCCCGACCGATATTTGCCATTCCGGAAGACGAGTACCGATTGCCTTTGCTCGAAGATGGTAAGTATGACCAGGCTTTTGACGAGATCGAACTTCTGGGTTTTCCATTGTGCAGCCCGTTCGACTTACTCAAAGATAGCCTTCCGAGAAGTGTGCCCACAGCAAGGATGAAGGACTTCATAGGTCGCAAGGTCACCATGCACGGCTATTACGTGACATATAAACCCGTCACTACGTCCAACCACAAGCACATGGCTTTCGGCACCTGGCTGGATCGCGAAGGCCGTTTTTTCGACAGCACACATTTCCCCCAGTCCTTGCAAAAGTATCCATTACAAGGGCGCGGGGTTTACGAGCTGTACGGCATCATTACCGAAGATTTTGGTTTTCCCTCCATAGAAGTCACAGCTCACAAAAAGCTCCCTTACGTCAGCGACGAGAGATACTGACGCTGCCCTGAGCCAGAATCGATGAAATATCAGTGGGTGTGCCCCTTCGTCCCTGACGGAACGAGGGTCGCCGTGTACAGGGGTTCGCTTCGCTCCGTGCAAGCACCAAGCCCTTCCCACAGCTCACACGAATTTGAAGTCAATTTGGTTCGTAATAGATATTCAAAGTGAAATCCGGTTTGACTTTTATTCAGACCAATACAGCAGGAACCATTGCAGCAACACTTGGCTTTTTTAATAAAAAACTACCTTGCATATCAGACATACCTGAAAGCGTTGAGTTTGCAAATAATTTGACTCGAATTAAAATTTCAACTTCAAAAATTGGCTTACAACAAGTTAATCCACCACACTATCCCTTGAAAAAAAATGGAAAGCTGAACGTACCTTCATTCTCTATACACATGTGGAGCAAATATACTCCGGGATATAATTTGCCTATAAAAAGGCTTTCCCGTCCTTCTGCGGTAAAAGGATCTAAAGAAGCAGCGATTTTACCTGATAGATCGAGTATTTCAAGAGATTGAATCTTCCTGGCTTGATTTGAGTTGATATGCAATTCCTGCCCTGAAAAGTAAATGTCAAATTCAGGTATATAGCTCAATTTTTTCTGATCCGTGAAGACATCTTCCATCACTTGAACGCTTGTCTCATGATGCTCCAATCCGGCTTGTTCGATAACTGAATATTCAATACATGCTACTGGACAACTATGCCCTTTTGTAAGCCATTCATAAATGTCAAAATCTCCCTTGACGATCAGGCGACCATTTTCATACAGTCGCTGTTTCATATGGGTTTTGACGCGAAGACAAGGCCGTTCAACACCTGGCCCGTATTTGACATCCCCATAAGCATCTACATCACTGTTACTTTCGACAGTCAATAAGAGTTTGTCAGCAGCCGAGATAATGACTGTGTCCAAATCACCATAGCTATAGTTATAGCGCAAAGGAAAAGCATAGACCAGAGCACCGTTGCCATAAAGCAAAGGACCGCTTTTGTCATAACTTCCGAGTTCATACAAGCCTTCGGCTGTATTAAGTGCAAAAGTCCAACTCGTGTCCTGATCCATCGTTCTGAATACAACGTTGGATGTTGGAAAATTACTGCTAAAGGTATATTTGCTCGGACTTTCGGTGTATTCAATCGTTTTCTTGAGGGGAAGGTCTCCTAGAACGCTAAAATCCCAATAATGAGATGGTTTTATCAATTCGTTCAGCACGCTTACTTCGGGCTTTAAGCTCTTTCTAATCATTACCTCTCCTATGTTCGGACCGTCAGTAGAATCTATGACGATCTGTCCCAAACTGCGCTGCGATAATGTCATTAATGCAAAGCAACATATCAAAATGATGATTCTTTTCATATCAGACTCCTCAGATACAAAGCTATAACGTTTGAACTAATCCGGATGCTCCAACATTGATCTTTCTTATTTTAAACCTCCAAGACCTTCATAGCAGATGTCGAGTGAACCGTATGGCCCATGAAGTACAGGTGATTTCCTAATGCAAACCTTGCAATATTCAATCATAGGATAACGATCACTCAAATATTCTTGAATGCGGATGACCAGGTTTTCCATCAAGCCCTCAGGAATTTTCATCTGAGCTCGTACATCTGCATAAACAGCGACATAATCTATGTATTCTTCCGGATGATCAGGATCAAAACTATACCTGATCCAAGTGGAAACCAGAAAATCTTGCTTTGTTTTGTTTTCGATTTCGTAGAGTCCGTGACTCTCACGAAAACTCATGTCAATGATGTGAAGTGAGATTTGTTGACTTGCCATAAATAAAGCAAATGTAAATACAAGATGATCATGCGGTCTATCTTCTGCCTGATTTGACTTACTTTTGCCCCACAAAATCTAAATCTGATGAAACACAGAGAAGATACTTACGAAGGACACGATTATTATGCGCTGAATCAACTGTTGTCAGAAGATCATCTGATGGCAAGACAAGCCGTCAGGGATTGGGTAAAGCGCGAAGTTAGTCCTATCATAGAAGATTACTCAGATAGGCACAGTTGCCCCACTCACTTGTTCAAAGGGCTGGCAGATATTGGTGCTTTCGGGCCAAGCTTGCCTGTCAAGTACGGAGGTGGCGGCATGGATGAAATAGCATATGGTGTGATCATGCAGGAGCTCGAAAGGGGCGATAGTGGTATCCGCTCAATGGCATCAGTTCAAGGCTCTCTCGTCATGTATCCCATATATAAGTACGCTTCCGAAGAACAAAAATTGAAGTACCTACCCAAACTTGGATCGGGTGAATTTATAGGTTGTTTTGGCTTGACTGAACCAGATTTTGGCTCCAATCCGGCTGGAATGGTCACTCGAGTTGTAGATGATGGAGACGCCTATGTCCTCAATGGTTCGAAGATGTGGATTACCAATTCGCCGGTCGCCGATCTGGCAGTGGTTTGGGCAAAAGATGAACAAGGAGATATACTGGGAATGGTTGTAGAAAAAGATGCGAAAGGGTTTTCTGCTCCTGAAATCCACGGAAAATGGTCTTTGCGCGCTTCTATCACGGGTGAACTGGTTTTCGAGGACGTACGAGTTCCGAAATCTCAGGTATTCCCAAATGTAAAAGGTTTGAAAGGTCCCTTGTCCTGTCTTTCCAAGGCGCGCTATGGCATCGCTTGGGGAGCTATTGGTGCAGCTCTGGATTGTTATGATTGCGCATTAAAGTATTCCAAAGAGCGGATTCAGTTTGGTAAACCCATTGGCGCATTCCAGTTGACCCAGAAAAAACTGGCTGAAATGATTACAGAAATCACAAAGGCTCAGTTGCTGGCTTGGAGATTGGGGTCGCTAGCTAATAAATCCGAGGCGACACCTGCCCAGATTTCGATGGCAAAACGAAATAATGTCAACATGGCTCTCCAGATTGCCAGAGAAGCGCGACAGATTTTTGGTGGTATGGGCATCACAAACGAATACCCAATCATGAGACATATGATGAATTTGGAAACAGTTCTCACCTACGAAGGTACACATGACATTCATTTACTCATAACAGGAATGGATGTGACAGGTTTTAATGCATTTCAATAGTTCAAATTCGGGCAGCCCGGCTCATATTTCAACTTTTCTGAAATGTCGGGGAATCCATTTTAATAAAGATTGCAAGCAGTTAATTTTAATGTTTTGATTTTAGAAAATCTTTTTGGGTTTATCTTTTAATCCTTTCATTGAGTTTGGAATTTTCTGTAAGGAGAAATTTTTAAATAAGGGTGTAACTATGCTTAATTTTCGTCCTGAAACAGGATTGCGTTGGATTGTTAGGCACTGAGCGGTATTTAACTACATTGCTTCCCGCATTTTTACAAAAACAAACCATAGCTGTTTTGCTTTACTCTATTTGATTCATGATCATTTAAACTGACTGTATGACTACCATCGACCTTCTTCGTGATTTAGCATCTCAACGCATTTTGTTGCTGGATGGTGCGATGGGTTCTCTGATCCAACAGTATCAGTTGAAAGAGTATGATTTCAGAGGGGAGAGATGGAAAGAACATCCCCAGGATCTCAAAGGGAATAACGACCTATTGTCTATCACCAGGCCGGACATTATTCTCTCTATCCATAAGAGATATTTAGAAGCTGGAGCAGACATTATTGAGACAAATACATTCAACGCCAATTCGATATCTCAGCTTGACTACAAACTCCAGGATTTGAGTTATGAAATGAACCTTTTCTCTGCTCAATTAGCCCGACAGGCCTGCAACGAATATAGACAAGAACATCCCGGAGAATTCAAATTTGTAGCGGGTGCACTCGGGCCTACCAACAGAACAGCATCTTTGTCCCCCGACGTGAACAGACCTGGTTTTCGTTCTATTTATTTCGACGAACTCAAGATGGCATATAGAGAACAGGCTCGCGGTCTCATCGATGGCGGTGCAGATATACTACTGGTAGAAACCATTTTTGATACGCTCAATGGTAAAGCAGCCCTTTACGCCATCGAAGAATTGCTGGAGGAGAGGCAGTTACGGATGCCGGTGATGATTTCCGGCACGATCACCGATGCAAGTGGGAGAACGCTTTCCGGACAGACAGTAGAGGCTTTTTATGTGTCTATGAAACATGGAGAACTATTTTCTATCGGCCTCAATTGCGCGCTAGGAGCCAAAGAAATGATGCCTCACCTTCAATCGTTGTCGCGGATAGCAGACTGTCTCGTCAGTGCTTATCCAAATGCCGGACTTCCAAATGAATTGGGAGCATATGATCAGGGGCCGGAAGAAATGGAAACATTCATTCGCGATTTTGCTCAATCCTCCTATGTCAATATAGTCGGAGGATGTTGCGGAACCACACCTGACCATATCCGTTGTATGAAACGCGCCATACAAGGCATTCCTCCCCGCAAGTGGTCCATTAACAAGCCTTCTCTCACGCAACTTTCGGGATTGGAATCTTTTAGTTTTCGCCCTGAGATCAAATTTGTCAACGTAGGTGAAAGGACTAATGTCACGGGTTCAAAGGCTTTCGCGCGTCACATCTTGGGTGGCAATATGGAAGAAGCTCTTAGCGTGGCCTTACAACAGGTAGAGGCAGGAGCACAAATCATTGATATCAATATGGACGAGGGTCTTCTGGATGGTGTCACAGCCATGCAGGATTTTTTGCATTTGATCAGCTCAGAACCCGATATCATCAAAGTCCCGGTGATGATTGACTCCTCAAAATGGGAAGTGATTGAAGCAGGACTGAAGTGCCTTCAAGGCAAATCTATAGTCAATTCAATTTCATTGAAAGAGGGAGAAGAACGCTTTGTGGACCAGGCGAAAAAAGTTCGCAGGTATGGCGCTGCAGTAGTGGTGATGGCCTTTGATGAAGCCGGGCAAGCGGATTCACTCCAGAGGAGAGTTGATATTTGTACACGGGCTTTCAAAATTTTAACGGAACAAGTGGGCTTTCCTCCCGAAGACATCATTTTTGATCCCAATATTTTTGCCGTAGCTACAGGTATAGAAGAACATAACGAATATGCCATCCAATTTATTGAGGCTACCAGTAGGATTAAAGCACTTTGTCCTGGTGTTAAGATAAGCGGTGGCGTCAGCAATCTATCTTTCTCATACAGGGGAAACGAAGTCATTCGCCAAGCCATGCATTCGGCATTTTTGTATCATGCAATTCAAGCCGGAATGGATATGGGTATCGTCAATGCCGGACAAATTGAAGTATATGATCAAATTGATAAAGATCTGCTCACATATGTCGAAGACGTCTTGTTTAATAGAAGACCTGATGCTACCGAAAGACTGACAGTTTATGCCGAATCCTTAAAAAATAAATCCGCTCAAAAAGCTGTTGCCAATCTGGAATGGAGGCAATCTCCCATAGAGTTTCGCATAAAACACGCATTGGTAAAAGGAATCTCAGAATATATTGTCGCAGATGTTGGCGAAGCTCTCAATCATTATGAGAGTCCGCTCCAAATTATTGAAGGGCCGTTGATGGATGGTATGAATGAGGTAGGAGATCTATTTGGCTCTGGTAAGATGTTTTTGCCTCAGGTAGTGAAGTCTGCGCGGGTCATGAAGCAAGCTGTAGCTTGGTTAACTCCACTTATGGAGCAAGAAAAGACAGGCCAGAACCGGAGCAAAGGAAAGATTCTACTGGCTACTGTCAAAGGTGATGTACATGATATTGGAAAAAACATTGTAGGCGTTGTTCTTTCCTGTAATAATTATGAGATAATTGATCTAGGTGTGATGGTGCCCTGCGATAAGATTCTGGATACCGCATTGGAAATTGGAGCAGATATAGTCGGTTTGAGTGGATTGATTACACCGAGTCTGGATGAAATGGTGTATGCAGCATCACAAATGCAGAAGAGAGAAATGAAAATTCCACTTTTGATTGGTGGCGCTACTACCTCAAAATTACATACAGCAATTAAAGTGGAAAAAGAATACCTACAACCTGTGGTTCATGTGCTGGATGCTTCTCGCGCCGTCGGTGTTGTTTCTGCGTTACTGAGCAAGGATGATGATCACAGGCAGAATTTTATCAATTCTGTAAGGGAAGATTATGAAAGGGTAAGGGTACAAAGAGCCAACAGACAGTCACTGAAAAAGATGCTCGACCTGGAATCTGCACGGGCAAATGCATTCAAAACAAATTGGGCAGAGTACCTACCACCTGTACCTAAGCAGATTGGTGTTCAAGTAATTGAAAATATTGAGCTGGATACACTGGAAGCTTTTTTTGACTGGACTCCTTTTTTCCAGAGTTGGGAACTGGCAGGAAAATACCCGGAAATACTGGAAGATGCGGTTGTAGGAAAAGAAGCGAGATCTTTGCACGCTGATGCTATTAAGGTTTGGAATGAGCTGAAAGAAGCTAAGCAAATCAAGGCCAGAGCTGTTTTCGGCATATTCCAAGCTTACGCTGAAGTCGACGATATCATTGCAATCCAAAATTCGGGTAATCGTTTAATAATACCACAGCTCAGGCAACAAGTTCATAAAACTGAAGGACAAGCGAATTTTTGCTTAAGTGATTTTATTGCCCCTGAAAGCTCAAAAAAAACTGATTATATAGGAGCATTTGCTGTCAGTGCAGGATTTGGTGTAGATGAGCTGGTAAAAAAATATGAGGCAGAAAATGATGATTACAAAGCAATTTTAATAAAGGCACTGGCAGATAGAGCAGCTGAAGCATGTGCTGAGTATTTGCATCATTACATCAGAACGCAAGTTTGGGCCTATAGTCCGGGTGAAAAACTATCAAATCAAGAGCTCATTCATGAAGATTATGTGGGGATACGTCCGGCTCCTGGTTATCCAGCATGTCCGGACCATACACAAAAGGACTTGATATGGAAATTATTGCAGGTACAGGAGAACACTGAAATAAAATTAACTGAATCAAAAGCAATGTGGCCGGCAGCTTCAGTAAGCGGCTGGTATTTTAGCCACCCTGAGGCTAAATACTTTGGGATTAGCGAAATCATGGAAGATCAGGCAAAGGATTATGCACTGCGAAAATCTTGGAATTCTGATGAACAAAAAAAATGGTTGGGTTCGATCATGAATTGATATTTTTGAAAATATTATAAAATTATGGCGGCATTAAATCAATCATTATTATTCCAATCTCACTTGAAAGTAAACTTTTGTTGGTCGTTGATATTTTTAAGCTTTGCATGTATTTGGACAGGATGTAATTCCAATCAACATGTGAAGTCGTTTTCACTGGATGAAGTCAAGTCGTTTATCGGACGACAAAATACACAATACAACGAGAGATTTTCGGCATCCATTCCTGAAGCATTACAATCCAGATATACTACTGATGCGTGTATTTTTCCTCCCGGACAGCCACGTATTTGTGGGATACCGGGAATTACGAGTTTCTTTTATTCCAATGGGGAAAATCGTGGTATGAAGATCCAATTTGACCAAATTAAAATCCAGGGCAACGAATTTCAGATCACAGAAGAAGGTGAGTACAAAATGTATGGTAAGCTGGGACAACTTTTGGACATTGGCAAGTTTCTTACTTTATGGAAAAAAGAAGGCGAAACTTGGAAAATTTACCGTGAAATTTGGAATACAAGCGAAGAAAAACAAGTTCCAAATACATCGTCGAATTAAGGGCCATTCCAAAACGCTCATATTGCGCACAAGCCAGCTTGAATGGAATTCAACATTTCATTCTACTTCACTGAATTTCGTTGTTCTTTAGTCAGTTATAACTCTTTAAAGCTTTTTACGGTACGCCTCATTCTGTGTTGTATAATCAACTATGCACCACAGAAAAGTCTTTGGGTATGCCTTTAGCTATTAAAATTGAAGGAAAAATTTTTACGATAAAAATCTTATTCGTTGTCCATTGATTTATTGAGCATCATGGCTTGAATTTGTTTCATAGTTTTTTCCATTCCTTGAGCGCTACCATCTAAGAAGATGACATTTCCTTTTGATGTTTCTGCAAAATATTTTACTGCTTCTGTCCACATGCTGAACAATATCACATTTGTATCAAGGTTAGCCTGCTTCATTTGTTCTGCAGCTTGAGTCATTCCCTTTGCTACTTCTTCACGGAACAATGCAACACCTTGTCCACGCAACATTGCAGCTTCTCTTTCTGCAGTTGCTGCAATTTTGATTGAATTTCCTTCAGCTTCAGCTGCTTTGGTTTTTGTGATGAGAAGTGCTTGACCTTCATTTTCTGCGGCTGCCTTGAGATTATTTGAAGCAACCACCCGACTCATGGATTCCATGATGGCTTTGTCAAAGGTAATGTCATTGATCTGCAAATCCATAAGATGATAACCCCAGTCTTCTAGAATGGAGTCAACATGGCTTTTAACAAAATCGACGATATCTTTTCGAAGACCAAGGATTTCAGTTTGTTTTCGAGTAGCCACAAAGGCCCTGATGTTACCCTCTACTGTGCGTACAAGTGCTTGCATAAAATCTCTCTCGCTGATAAATTTGAAGGCTACGTTTTTAATCGTCTCTTCTTCATTTCCCAATACGCTGTACAATAGCATGGATTTGAAATAGACATTAGCCTGATCTGCAGTTACAGCTTGAAATTCTAACTCAACGGATCTGTTTTGAATAGAAATTCGCTTGTAAACAGATTCAAGAATCGGAATTTTTAGATTGAGACCTGGCCTGAGTACCCTGGAGTATTTTCCAAACATAGTGAGTACAGCAACAGTACCTTGATTGACCGTCACGATTCCTGTGAACAATATGAGAGCGACTAAAGCGACAGAGAGTATTGTAAGAACTTCCATTTGCAGGGATTTGTTTTTTCATAAATAATGATTGGATTTCAAAATTAGTTCCTCAAACATGTGTTCGTATAATCAATTCTTTTCTAGATCTTTAAGGTAATTGTACTTGAGATAGACATATCTTGCATTTTCATAAGCAAAGGTGAGACCAGCCACACCATCTAAAAAACCGAACTTAATAATGTAATTTTTAAGAAATTGAAATGTCGGATTGAGATACAATTTAAGAAAATTGGCTTTTTTATTTTTTTGATACATTTCGCGGGCTGAAAATTGAGCATATCGGTCCATTTTTATTCGATGTTCTAATCGCGACCCAAATGAATAATGTTTGAGATTTCCCGGTAGTTTTTTATATGAACTAGGGCCCAATGCAGTCAACTCTTCATGGACAAGTTTATCGTCCCAGAAGGCATGACGGCGGTTGAAAATTCTTGGCCGCCACTCGTCTCCGACACCTCCAAAATTTAATTTGCGTTTGCAATAATATAAATTTCTTTTCAGCAGGAATATGGTATCAGCAGAAAGCTCATGCTTAGATTTAGTAATCGTAATAAGTTCAGAAATCATTCTTTTATCAGGGATTTCGTCTGAGTCCAGACTCAATATCCAATCATTTTTAGCTTTTTGATTGCCGAGGTTTTTAGTGGAGCCGTAGCCTAGCCAAGCTGTCTCAACGAGCCCTATCATCAAGTTTTTAACAAGATCAGCAGTGCCATCTGTGCTGCCACTGTCAACCACCAGAATGTCGGACGACACAGTCCTGAGTTCAGGGAGTAATCTGCGGAGATTTTCGACTTCGTTTTTTGCAATTATGACTATACTCAATTCAGGCATCACCGCTAATGTAGATAAATCCTCTCATTCGCACACTGCTAATAAATTGGTTGATTGAGTATCTTGTTTCATTTAGCCCTTAGCACTGCAGAAAATTTTCAGATATTTTCCTTCGCAACAGTTCTTTTTTCATCAAGTTTTCCAGCCGTTTTGAACATACCAAAAGCTTAAGATATTTTTACAACATGAAAGTATTGATGGTTTGCCTTGGCAATATATGCCGATCACCAATGGCTCAGGGTGTGTTAGAACAGAAACTATTCGAACGAGGTTTGAGCTGGAAAGTAGATTCAGCGGGTACAAATGGCTATCATGATGGTGAATCTCCTGATCCGAGAGCAATAAAATGTGCTGCTACTCATGGTATTGATATATCAAATCAGATCAGCAGGAAAATTACTCCTGATGATTTTCTGGATGCTGACCTCATCTGTGTCATGGATGACATGAACTATCATACCGTCACCAAATTAGCTCCCCCATATTCCCGTGATAAAGTTTATTTACTTATGGATTTTGCTCCGGATCCACCTTTTTCTTTTGTACCTGACCCATATTATGACAACAGTTTTGAAAGATCATATGAACTCATCAACCTGGCTTGTGAAGCACTACTTACAAAATACAATGGTTCCGTTAAAGAACTTGAAGTTTAATGTGTATTTGCTTATAAATCAATGTTTTAAATATAAATCCTATAAATATGCTTATTGTGGCATGAATTTTATGGATAGAGTGTGAAATTATTGTTAACTTAGCAAAAATTCAACAGATGAAGTATTTATACCTGACTGCATTTATGATTGTAGCACTCATGAACACATCCCAGGCACAGTATATCGGTGCTACTGTTTTTGCTAATGCCGGTGGGTTTGGCAAGTCCGGAGGGTACAATTTGGATTTCACTTTTGGTGAGATCGTTTCAGAATTGTTGGTGAATGGTGACATCAACCTCCAACAGGGTTTTCAACAGTATAAGCTTCAGCATGTAGGCGTTTATACCAATTCACCTGAACTTCAAGGAGTGAATTTATATCCAAATCCAGCTTCTACACAACTCACACTGGACAACCAAACAGGAGAAACAATTCAAGTAAAAGTATTGGGCATTGACGGCAAAGTGAATAATCAGTTACAATATGCAAACGGCACACATAGCGTGGACATCAGTTCTTGGGTTGCGGGAACCTATATTATGCAGCTTGTCAAAAACTCTGAAGTAAAAACTTATAAAATCGAAAAATATTAATCTTTCAAAAACAAACTTTTAAAAATGAATAGATTTCTACTAACCCTGTTGTGTGCCGGTTTTGCAGGATTGCTTGTGGCACAAACAGTACCTTCATTTAAGTATCAAGGTGTAGCTCGCAATTCGCAGAATGTGGCTCTAACCAATGTTTCTGTAGGACTGAAAATGACCATTCTCAATTCAAGTAATGTTGCTGTGTATTCAGAAACATTTCTTACCAGAACATCAGAGCTTGGTATCTTTAGTGTAAACATATGCTCTGGACAAAATCCGCAAGGAAGTTGCAGCACTATAGACTGGAGCGTTCCGGGTTATCAGCTCAAAGTAGAGATGGATCCTGCAGGAGGCACCTCTTATCTCAACATGGGCAATTCTCCAATATTGGCAGTCCCCATTGCTGTTTATGCAGCAAAAGCAGGTTCTGTTCCGGGAGATACGGACCCAAGTCCTACAAACGAGATACAGCAACTCGCTTTTGATAATGCAACCAACAAATTGACAATCTCCCAAGGCAATAACGTTGACCTTACTCCACTCAAGAATGATGCGGATGCAGATGTGACAAATGAAATTCAAGTACTTGCATTGGATACTGTCAACAGTATTTTAAGCCTGTCCAAAAGTGGTGGTTCTGTGAAGCTAGGTGGTTTAGGTAGCACAATTTGGGTAAAGACTGCTTCAGATCTGACGCACCAATTTAATCCCAATGCATTTATAAAATTCAGCCCTTCCAACTTTACATTAAATTTTGGAACAGGAACAGCATACAAGTTAAATTCTCTCGGCATCACCAATTCAGAAGAATATTTTCCAGACAATTCAACTAACTTGGACAAATATGCTTGGGGGAATTCAATCCAAGGATATCAGAATGGCAGATATGTTCAGAACTACTTGCGAAAAGATAAAGACACCATGTTCTTTATGCGTGTAGGAGGCAACTTCGTTTTCCCTGCCCCAAATAGTACTATTATCAACCCGCTTTCCTTTATGAATGTGACAAGTTTAGCCTTGAATGGCAATACTCCGGTCAATGTTACTTCTGCATATATTTCAGCCCAAGGAGGCCTTGGAACTGTTGCAAATGCTATCGGTGGTAGACCAGGTGGTGCTTTGACTGCAGCAATCGTAAATAATGTATTAGTGCCTTATGTCGGTTTATTTAACCCAACAAATCCTCAACAACTTGTTGGGGGAATTTATTGGGATGGATCAAAATCAATCGTCAATGCCAACGTTAAGAATTTCTGGATGGATCATCCAAAGGACCCTACAAAGGAAATCTGGTATGCCAGCTTAGAAGGTCCTGAAGCAGGCGCTTATGAGAGAGGAACTTTTACATTGGTAAATGGCGAAGCGTTTGTTCCATTCTCAGATCATTTTGAAAACGTGATCAATCCTAGTACATTAACTGTACAAATGACTCCGCTATCCGCAGATTCAGAAGGCCTGGCTGTTATTGAAAAGACATCGAAAGGATTCCGCGTAAAGGAATTGAGAAAAGGTACAGGAAACTATAAAGTTGACTGGGAGGCAAAAGGTGTGCGCGCAGGTTATGAAAATTACAAAGTTGTAAGAACTAAAGGCGTGGATACACCTCGACCTGCAACTTCAAATGACTTTATCAAATTGGATTAAAACGATTTAACAGAGATATCTGTAAAAGGTCCGAAGATTGTTCTTTGGACCTTTTTTTTTGTAAGAATTTAACCCAATCATTGCCATCTACGTGTGTTGTTAGAGGTAAATGAGTAAAAGTATAAAATGAATTACATAATAGACCTTATTATTAAACAACGGTGTATTTTATATTAAACCAGATGTTGTTTTCAATTTGGTTGCCAATAGATCTTCAACCGTAAAATTCGGGTTCAAGGTGAGTGTTGATCGTTTTGCGGTTTCAGCTCAATCTGCTTTGAATCTTTCAAATTCAAGCTCTGCATTTTTTCGTATGCAGGTTGAAAATAAATGATTAATCAATAAAAATCAGATGAAATAAAAATCGTGCGCAAATAAATTTATACAATTTTCATTTTCATCATTTCAATAAGTTGGTTGATTTCATGGAGCAATTCGGACCAGGCCTTTTCATCCATTAGCTTTTCTGTTGAAACAGAGGTGTCAATCATGAGTTGGCATTTTTGAACAAGATCATGACAGCTAATCATGCTTAGATTTGTTTTCAGATCGTGGAGATTTTTGAAAATCAGTTGATTCTTTTCACGGAAATGTAAATCCATTTGAATTACTCTCGATTCTGTATCAGCAATCCATTCGCCAATCATTTCTTCGAGAAGTTTTTCATCGTCAAAAACAATTTGGCGCATGAGATGGAGATCAATTGAGGTGTTCATATTTTTTTCTCAATTCTTCTTCAAGGGGGAAGTAAATAAATTGTGCTCCCATTTCAGATAATACAAACAGGCAAAGATGATGGTCGTGATCTTGGTATATTTTTTTGAATTCATCAATTTTCTCAGGTAAAATGATATTTTTTACTACAAATTCTTCCAGGCTCGACGCATGTACTGACCATATCCCTGTCGCCGGACCTGCTACTATGAGCGGTACTCCCATCTCAAGTTCTTGTTGATGCATGATAAAAATAGGAAATAGACTGATTTCCTGTGCCAGCATTATATCCTGAGCTTCATGTAATGCTTTCCGATATCTACGCAAATCATTTTCTAAATCCAGGAAAGCTTCTATATTGACTTTTTTCATTTTTTAATCAATTGTGCGACCGACTCTACGTGATGTGTATTTGGAAACATATCAACAGGTCGGAGCTTTGTGAGTTTATAGGCTGATTCCAACATAGAAATATCACGAGCTTGGGTTGCAGGATTGCAACTGACATACACTATTTTTTGGGGAGCGAGTTCAAGAACTTGTTGTATTACCGCATCATGAAGCCCTGACCTGGGTGGATCCAGGATTACAGTATCCGCCTTTCCATATTTTGTATAAAAATCTGCTTGAAGGACTTTTTTTGTATCTCCAGCAAAAAAATGACAATTGCTCAGCGCATTATGATTGGCATTGTATTTGGCATCTTCGATCGCTTCTTCGATTTGTTCTATGCCGATTATCATTTTGGCGTCTTTAGCCAAATAGAGTCCAATACTTCCCACACCACAATACAAATCATAGATTACTTCATTTGGATTGGGTTCTGCATATTCTTTGACTATGCGATATAATCTTTCTGCTTGTGAAGTGTTGGTTTGGAAAAATGATTTTGGACTAATGAAATAATTTACATGATCTAATGATTCCTGTAGATATTTTGCACCACTGTAGTGAATCATATCCAAATCAGACCAGGCATCATTTAGTTTTGAGTTTATCGTATAGAACAAAGAGACAACCTCCGGAAACTTTAATTTTAATGCTTCAAATAATGATTTTATTTTTTCTTTATCTTCTTGGTTGACAGAAAGTATGAGCATCGCTTTACCTTCTCGATTGGTGCGTATCATTAAATTTCTTAGCCATCCTTCATGCCTTTTGATATTGTAAAATGTCCAATTATTTTCAATAGCAAAACTCCAAACAAAATTTCGAATTTGGTTTGATATTGAAATTTGGAGATGACACTGATGGATGTGCACCACTTTGTGGAATGACTCCGGTCTGTGAAATCCTAATGCCGGTAAAGTGTTGGTTTTGTCTTCAGACTCCCACTCTTCTTTCGTTTTCCATCTGTCAGGTGCGAAAGTAAAATCCATTTTATTTCTATAAGCATATTGAGCTAAACAGGCTAATATTGGCTCAAATTCGAAGTCGCTGATTTTTGCAATGCGTTGGAATGCATCCAGCGCCAGTTTTGATTTTTGTCGCAACTGCTCTTCTATCGATAGATCTTGCATTGAGCAACCACCACAAACACCATAGTGAGAACAAACGGGCTCTACTCTCCAGGGAGAGGAGAAAATTCTATTGGTTACTTTACCTTCAAATATGCCTTTCCTTTTTTTATTTAAGCTGACTCGGACACGATCACCCGGGAGTGCATTTTTTGTAAAGACAACCAAGCCTTCATCCGTTCTTCCGACCACATAAGACTTGTGGGCTATTCCGGTTACTTCGACTTCTTCTATTCTGTTGGTTTTTCTTCGGCTCATGGATTGAGTATATGAATTTCTACACGTCGGTTGTTTTGTCTGCCCTCTTCGGTGGAGTTGATGTCAATTGGAGCAGATTCTCCTTTCCCTTCATGTTGAAGGCGCTGAGGGTCAATTCCATGGCTGATGAGGTAGTTTTCAACTGATGCAGATCTGTTTACTGAGAGTTGCTGATTATCCGTTTCTGTTCCTACATCATCTGTATGACCTGTAATGAGTATTTTTATTTTTGGATTGTCATTGAGAAATTTGGCCAATCTGTCCAAATCGAAATAGCTGTCGGATAATAATTGTGCAGAGCCAGATTCAAAAAATACATTTCGCAATACGATGAACTTGGATTCGATTTGCAAAATCGGTTTCAATTCTACATCAATAATTTTGGGTTTTCCTACTCGAGAGCTGTCTGCGGTTTCGAAATAAAAACTTTCAAATGTGTAGTTTTCTTTTTCGACGTGGATGGCATATTTTTTTGAAGGTTCGAGTGCAACGAGAGAGACACCTTTTTTGTCAGAGAAAGCTTTATAGACCGTTTTATGAGAGTTTATATCCTGAATATGCAGTAGTCCTTGCAATACTTCTTTGGTTTTTGCATCTGTGATTCTCACCAAAACATAGCTTGCTGCAGCTGGTCTGATAGAGGCTGGTAATTCAAATTGATAGATGTCGAGATTTTTGATTTTAGCCGACATCAAATCACCAGGTTTATCATAAGCCCTGTCACTGGCGATATATGCATTCATTCCTGTATAATCCACCATGATCGCTGATTCAACCAAGGGACTATTGATCGGATAGCCCAGATTGATAGGTTTGCTCCAACTTTGAGGACCTGATTTATTTGTCATAAACAGATCGGCTTTCCCCATTCCGGGCCAACCATCTGAACTAAAAAACAAAGTTCTGCCATTTGGATGCATGAACGGACATTCATCATTGCCTGATGTATTGATGGATGGTCCCAGATTTTCCGGTGCAGACCATTTGTGGTCAGACAACATTTGGCTTACCCAGATATCCCTTCCTCCCAGAGTACCTTTGCGATTGCTGCTGAAATAAATAGTCTTGCCGTTGTCTGCAAAGCAGGGCTGTGATTCATACGAAGGAGTATTCAGTATATCGCTGATATTGACAGCCGGCCCCCAGCCTGATTCAGTCCACTCTGATCTGAACATGTCGCACCCGCCATAAGATTCCCTCCTGTCACATGAAGTAAAGACTATTGTTTTGCCATCGGGCGAAATCGTTGGCGCACCCTCATTAAATAATGTATTGAGTTCCCTGATGGGCTGTGATTCTGTCCAGCCGGTATCCGAAAGATGACTGATAAAAAGATCTTCATTGTCCATATTTAACCTCCTTGTAAATACCATCGTTTTACCGTCCGCAGTAAGGGAAGGTAGATATTCAGAATAATAGGTATTCAGAGATTGGACAGGTTTTAATTCAATATGGAGTGGATATCTCACAGCCGAATCTGCAAATACCAGATTCGGATACAGTTCATTCGCTTTGTCGATCAAGTCCTTATTCTTGGTTTCCCTCATCAGAAAAGCATGCATGTTTTGCTTTGCTCGGTCATAGTGTCTGCTGCGGTAGTTGCATAAGGCGAGGGTGTAATAAACTTTTGGCATCCATTCCGGGGCCAGACTGATTGCTCGATCAAAATGTGTTTCAGCACAATTATAATCTTCTAAGTCAAAACAAATTGAAGCCCATTTGATTTCTGCTTCCACTAACTTAGGCTCTGCATCCAGGGCTTTTCTATACAGACTTATGGCTTTTGGATACTTATTTTGTTGGTAAAGTTGGTTCGCTTTTAGAAGCATTTTTTGAACCTTGGGAGCTGCATCTTTTGTCAGCACAAACTCCTGTGAAAAGCACATGTCCACACTCCATATCAGGAAGAGTATTGTTTTGAAAAAAGTCCAGATCACTGTCCGATTAGACATGATAATAAAATGTGAGGCTGAGATAATAAATTCAATAATCTGATAACGTTTAGACCGTCTCTGCCAGTATCCGTGCAGCTGTTTCTGATCCCAGCTCAGATGCTCTGCGCAAATCCACAATATAATCCGGCAAGCCGGCCGCTTTGCGGGCTATCCCCCTATGGGTCAATAACGTTGCTTTTGGTACACCTCCGTTTGGATCCTCCTGAAAACTTAAACTCTGGTCAAATGCCTCCAGAGCATCGTCCAATCTTCCTATGGCAAACAGGCATTTGCCATAGTTGAACCAAGCCATTGGCAGATGCTTGTAATTGGGATCGGTTTTACCGTATTGACGTGTGGTGAACAGCTTGTATTCAGCAGAAGCTCTTTCATAATCATTCAACTCCATATGGCATTGAGCTTTGAATCGTCTGGCAGTCCAGTACAATGGTTGGAGTGCAACCGAGTGTTTGCAGGTTTCTTCCATATTTTGTATGGCTTCATTCCACTGATTCTTGATAGCATATGCTCGTCCTAAGCCATAATATGCTGATGCGTTCATATCATCTATATGGATGCTTTTTTTGAAATCATAGATCGCATCATCGTAATTTTTCAAATGATAATTCATGTATCCTCGCTTCTCATATGCTTGACTATGCCTGTCGTATTTTTCTATTGCCTCTGTGAAAAGTTTGATCGCCTCTTCCTCAGAACCGATTTGCTCGGATAATTTTTTTCCTTCTTGGTAGAGAGTGACCATGGATTTTTCTCCCATAGGCTCTATCGCAAAGTGCTGCAGAATTTTACCATTGTCAGTAAGCCAGGCATTAATTGTGCCTGAGAATGAAAACTGTGCGCAGTATTCCAGAAGAGATATGGTGTTTTTCCATGATTTTTCAGATGTGTTACAGATATGGCGACCAAGCTGAAGACGATAACTTTCGGGAATAAAGAGAGCTTCCGGATTCTTAAAGATCACGTCCTTCTTGTACAATGTCTCCATACGTTGCGTGTACAAAGTCTGAATCTTGGAATAGGACTTTTCGTTCCCGAATTCCAAGTTACCTTGTATGATCGCCTTATAAAAAATCTGTTGATGGTTCATTTTTGTTTGTTTTCTTACCTACCTAGACCCAAAATTGATTTAATACATTTATAAATATTATATATGTAAAAAATTTATATGACCTTTCTATTAGGATCACAAATTAAAAAAATATATATATAATAAAAAAAATAATATAATATCGCCAAGTCGGATCAGATGCAAATTTCTGAAATGTCTTTTACACAGGCAAATTTTTAAAGAGATTTTCTATATAATCGCTTGAAAAACTTTGGATTATCTCTCAAATCCACACTTTAGTGCCCTCTGTACAGTTTTGGCAAATGTTAATTTCGGATCGACTGCGGAGCAATCTCTGTCTGAAATCCACGTAAGCAACCGATTTCCAACCTTCCCGCATAGATGAATCAGGAAACTTGAATAACTGATGCTGTGCATCTTTGTCAAAACAACAGGGCACGACCCTGCCATCCCAGCATACAACAAATCCGCTCCACATTCTCCAGCATTGGTTCAACTGGTCATTTTTAATTTGATATTTTCCATCCGTTTGTCGAGCATATCTTGAATACAGATCCTGTTCAGGGATCAAGGCTGAGCCGTTGTGATAATCATAGATTTGTGCAGTCTTTAGTTTGACTTCATCGACGCCCAGACGCATGCCCATATCTTGAATTTCACCAATCTGGTGTTCATTTGGTCTCACGACCAGAAACTGTATGATCAGGTAGGGCGTCTTGCTTTTTAACCTCCGTTTCCACTCGACTACCTGTTTTACACCTTCAATGACCTGATTCAAATTGCCACTAACTCTGTATTGTTCATAAACTTCCTGACTTGTCCCGTCAATAGAGATTATGAGTTTGTCTAAACCGGATTGAACTGTAGCTTTAGACGTTTCAGAATCCAGGAAATGCCCATTGGTAGAACAGATGGACATGATTCGCTGATTTTTTGCTTTTTGGATCATTTTGAGAAAATCGGGATGGATATACGGTTCACCTTGAAAGTAAAAATGAATCGAAATCAGCTGTTTACCAATAGCCCCTAATATCTTTTCGAACAGATCCAGCTTCATGTTTCCTGTCGGTCTGTCAAATTTTCTTAAGCCTGATGGACATTCCGGACATCTGAGGTTGCAGGCTGTAGTTGGCTCGATAGAGATGAAAGCAGGCTGGCCTATCATCATTGGACGCCTCAATAGTTTAGAGAGCTGAAATGATAAATAAAGTGATACCAGATTTGAGATTCTAGTAATCGAAAGAGTTCTGAGCCAAATCTGAAATTCTTTTTGTTTCATCTGTCAACCGGTCCCAAATGTATGACAGCTTTCCGTTTGAATATGAATGCAATTGAAAATACATCGAAATTCATACTGTGCAATTGCCTTATTTCGTTTTGCAAAACCTTACTTTTGATCTCTATTGTTCTTGTAATATAAGAGAATTTACTCTTTTATTGTTTTTTAAAATAAAATTTCAGCAAATGGAAACAGTAAGTCAAATCGCCATTCAATCAAACTCAACAGATACTTTCCCAATATTGGGAACCGATTTTATTGAATTTTATGTCGGTAATGCTAAGCAAAGCGCACATTTTTTTCAGACCGCATTTGGATTTGATCTGGTAGCTTATAAAGGACCGGAGACCGGAAACAGGGATTTTTGCTCATATGCCTTGCAGCAAGATCGGATTCGCTTTATTTTGACATCAGCGCTGGAACCTGATCACGAAATCGCAAAACATGTGGCACGGCACGGAGATGGAATCAAAGTGCTGGCATTGACAGTTGAAGACTGTGATCGTGCGTATCATCTTGCTATGGAGCGTGGAGCCGAATCTGCATTTGCGCCTTACACTTTAAAAGATGACAACGGTGTAGTGAGAATGGCAGCCATCCGTACATATGGTGAAACGATCCACACCTTAGTAGAAAGAAAAAACTATCAGGGCATTTTCCTCCCGGGTTTTGTTCCAAAGGTGTCAGGTATACATAGAAGTCAGGAAGTCGGTTTGCGTTATGTAGATCATTGTGTAGGAAATGTGGAACTTGGGGATATGAACAAATGGGTCAAATTTTATCAGGATGTGCTCGGTTTCAAACTTTTAATCACTTTTGACGATAAAGATATTTCAACAGAATATACCGCCCTGATGAGCAAGGTGGTGAGCAATGGTACAGGTTATGTAAAATTTCCAATCAATGAACCGGCCAAGGGCAAGAAAAAATCTCAGATCGACGAGTATCTGGATTTTTATAAAGGTGCCGGTGTGCAACATGTTGCAATTATTACAAATGATATTCTAAAGACAGTAGTTCAACTCAGATCCAATGGCGTAGAATTTCTGCATGTACCGGACAATTATTATGAGACTGTTCCGGAAAGAGTCGGCATGATCGAGGAAGACTTGGAAGACGTCAAAAAACTAAATATTCTTGTTGATAGGGACGAGGACGGATATTTGCTTCAGATTTTCACCAAGCCGCTTCAAGACAGACCTACCGTATTTTTTGAGATCATTCAGCGTAAAGGAGCCAAATCTTTTGGAAAGGGAAATTTCAAAGCATTGTTTGAAGCCATCGAACGGGAACAAGCCTTGAGAGGCAATTTGTAATGCATAATTTCACCAAATCCCAAATATTCATTTTTATCATATAAACTCATTTTTTCTAACTACTTACAAACGATATATTTAAATATCTCAATAAGTTATAATGTGACAAAATTTATATTTTCTTCAAAGGAGGATCACAAATTATTAGACGAAACGTTTTATTATTACGGCTGGAAATCTTATTTTTCGTTCATTCGCAGAATATTATTTCAAATTGATAGTATTTTTTATTCATCAAACAAATTAAATTTTTATTTACTAATTCGGTTAAATCAATTTTATGAGCAATCAAAACGCATCCCAAGCATCTAGCGGAAAGTTTAGCACCATGTTTGCCAGCATTCTTATCCCTCTGGCTCTCATCGTGGCGATCTTGATTTACAAATTCATATTGGGTGACCCAAGTCACTTTGAAGGTGGAGACAACACAAAACATCCTCATTCCGGAGACTATCTTGGTATGATGTACAAAGGTGGTATTTTGGTACCGGTGTTGATGGCATTGATGATTATAGTCATTAGTGTAATCATCGAACGCTTTATCACATTACGAGTAGCCAATGGTAAAGGTTCCATTCCTGCATTTGTACGTAAAGTCAAAAATTTATTGGACGGAAACAATGTTGAAGCGGCCATAGGTGAATGTGACAAACAGAAAGGTTCAGTAGCAAATGTCATTCGCGAAGGCTTGGTAAAATACAAGGAAATGGAGAAGACATCCGGTCTGGACAAAGATCAGAAAGTACTCGCCATCAGCAAGGAGATAGAAGAAAGTACCTCTCTTGAATTGCCAATGCTGGAGAAAAATCTCGTCATTCTCGCAACGATTTCATCGATTGCAACTTTGATGGGTCTTCTCGGAACCGTATTTGGAATGATCAGAGCCTTTTCAGCTATAGCAACAGCAGGTGCTCCGGATGCGGTAGCGCTTTCTACCGGTATTTCTGAAGCCTTGATCAACACAGCTTTAGGTATATCGACCTCAGCTATTGCGATTATTGCATACAATTATTTTACAACGAAGATAGATGGATTGACTTACGGCATAGATGAAGCGGGATTTACGATCGCGCAAAACTTTGCTGCTAAGCATTAATTCCATTTTAATCTATCATTAATCCAACTGACTATGCCAAAGGTTAAAGTCCCGCGGAAAAGTACGGCTATTGACATGACTGCTATGTGTGACGTGGCATTCTTGTTGTTGACGTTCTTTATCCTCACGACAAAATTCAGACCTCAGGAGGCAGTACAGATTGATATTCCTCCTTCCACTTCTCAAATTCCAATTCCGGATAAGGATATCATGATGTTTCAGATTGCTCCTGATGGACGCTTGTTCTTCGGTCTCGATGACCAAAATACAAGATTAGCTTTATTGGACGCTTTGTCTACCAACTATCAGCTTGCTTTATCCGAAAAACAGAAACAAGCTTTCAAACTTCTTGAAATCTGGGGTATGGATATTCGCGAACTGCCAGCGTTCTTGGACAAAGAACCAAATGAAAGAGCGGCCATTCAACAGCCCGGACTAAAGATTGATACTACAGGAGGTGAAACTCAAGTGGAGGATTTGATCTTGTTTTCCAGGAGAGCTAACAACAACTTACGCATCGCCATCAAAGGTGATAAAACTACAGAGTATAAATCCTTTGATAAGCTGATCCAGGCACTGCAGAATCGAAAGGTGAATAAATTCAATATCATCACTTCAGCACGTTCCAAGCAGGAGTAATTATTATTAAAAAAGCATTGTTCAAATTAAAATAGAATTATGGCTGAAATGAATGTACCCGAATCCGGGGCGAAGAAAGGACACAAGAAGGCGCGGTCGAAAAAAATGTCAACGCGTGTCGATTTGACAGCTATGGTGGATCTTGGATTCCTGCTGATCACATTTTTTATGCTAGCTACTACCTTCAATAAACCTAAGACTATGGAGGTAAATAAACCTGCCAAGGAAGAAGACGAAAAAAAGGAAGAGGAACCACCGATCAAAATGTCCAAAACATTGACTATCATGCTTGGGTCAAATGATAAAGCATATTGGTATGTTTCACCGGATGAGATTGATGCCAATACTCAGCTGACTTTAGACAGTGTAGATTATGGCTCAACCGGGATACGTAAAGTGATCAAGCAACGACAAGATGAAGTTCAGGCTCAGTGGGGAAATAGAGAAGATCTCTTTGTCATGATCAAACCATTACCAAAATCAAAATTGAAAAATACCGTAGATATTCTGGATGAAATGACTATCAACAATGTCAAGAGATATGCTATATTGGAACCAAACGATCCTATTGATTCTTTGGTGGCGATTAAAATCAATCAATCCAGAAAATAGAAATTTTTTAAAAAAAATGTAAAAACAGCGATGAATCACGCCTGCTACACGTTATACCAAAAGGTGCCTGTAGCAGACAGGTGAACGATCAAAAAATACAAAGTATGGAAAATAAGCTTGCTGTTTCCGCTCAATCAAGATCAATGGATGATCTCATTTTTGAGCAAAGGAATAGGTCCTATGGTGCTTATCTTCTGCGCCAGATCTACTCCAGTCACATGACAAGAGGTACGATCATCGGGATTTTACTCTTTATATTGGCAATCACAGCTCCTATGATTACTAAGATGATCAAAGGCTGGATTCCAAAAGAAAAGGAAGTTGAAATGATGAAAGAGGTCGTGCTGGCAGATGCGCCACCGATTGATCCTAAGAAACCACCACCACCACCACCACCTAAAGTGGATCCGCCACCTATCAAGGATCAGATCAAATTTGTCCCTCCAAAGGTGAAGAAAGATGAAGAGGTGAAGGAAGAGGAACCACCTCCGCCAACCATTGACGAAATCAAGGATAAAGAGATAGCTACGGAAACAAAAAAAGGTGAAGAGGGTGGAATAGATGCTTCTTTGCTTGAACCACCACCACCACCACCGGTAGTAGAAGAAGAAAAACCAAAAGAAGAAGCAGTATTTAAATTCGTAGAGCAAATGCCGGAATTTCCTGACGGTCAGGCTGCCATGATGAAGTATATCCAATCCAATATGAAGTATCCTGCTATCGCTAAAGAGAACGGTATTGAAGGTACTGTAATCGTGTCGTTTGAAGTTTCCAAATCCGGAGACATCCAAAAAGTACAGGTAGCCCGAGGAATTGGCGGAGGATGCGATGAAGAAGCGGTCAGAGTGGTTCGCTCTATGCCTAACTGGAAACCGGGTAAGCACAATGGTCAAGCTGTTAAAGTGAGCTTCAACTTACCGATTAAATTTAAGCTGGAGTAAGAGAAGCCTCAATTTTGATCATGAATCCTTCACTGAAAATATTTTACATCGTTTTAGCATTGGCTTATATCGGTTGTGGTGTTTTCATCGCTTTGGGTTCAGGGATATTACAAACTCCTTGGCAATATATTCTCGGAGTGTTGTTTGTAGCATATGGGGTTTTTAGGCTGTACCGAGCATTCCAGCTGTAATAAAATTAGTTTTTAATAGATTATAATTGTGGTCGATACCTTGTATCGGCCATTTTTATTTAAATAATGTGGATTCAATAAGGCTGCCTATGAACACGATAAATAAATTTTCAATTCTGAATGTACTCAAATTTTGCAGTCAATTTGACTCACGAAGGAACTCTAAGAAAAAATTGGGAATAAATTATTACTCTTTTAACAGCATTGTAGAATACCAGATCGTTCATATTGTAAATGTGGTTCCCACCATATCATAAGTAATAAATAAAACTAAGCATATGAATCATCTAGCTAATTTCTCACCGGTGGTCGGATCAATGGATGATCTGATTTTTGACAACAGAAATAAATCGTATGGTGCGTATTTTATCAGACAAGAATACGGACATCACATGGCTAAAGGAATTTTTTTTGGAATATTAATTTTTATTATTGGAATCATGACACCAGTGATCCGCAAGTGGATAGAGGGAGATAAAATTGTTGAAAATGTAGTTGTAGCGGATCCAATCATAGAATTTATTGATAATACGAATTTTCACAAAAAACCGGAACAAAAAATTAAAACCAATCAACAACCCAAGGCACAAAGTCTCAAATACGTTGCGCCACCTGTAAAAGAGGACGACGACATAGATCATGAAGCAAACATTCCTACTATTGAAGAGCTACAAGAAAAGCAAATATCTACTCAGACTGCGAACTTGCCTCAGGAAGGCAATGGTGTTGGAATTGAAGAAGGCAATTTGGGAAAAATAATTTCCGGGAATGAAAGTACCGGAGGCGAGGCTGTTAAATCCGATGGAAGTAAAGTGTACAAATTTGTTGCGGAAATGCCGGAATTTCCGAATGGTCTTCAAGGGATGGGTGATTATATCCGGAAAAACCTGAATTATCCACTTATCGCAAAAGAGAACCGAATTGAAGGAACAGTAATCATTTCCTTCGAAGTTTCAGAAGTTGGAGCTATAGAGAAAGTTCAAGTGGCCAGAGGTATTGGTGGAGGATGCGATGAAGAAGCCGTCAGAGTTGTGAGGTCTATGCCAAACTGGAAACCCGGGAAACATAATGGCCAAGCCGTCAAAGTAGCTTTCATGTTGCCGATCAAATTTAGTTTGCTTTAAGTTTCAAATCTGGCAGAAATTATTTTCGTCCAAAATCTGCCGGAATTTCACCCCATTTTTCCGTTTCCCATTTGACGATAGGATTAGGATAGTGGGGGTTTTCTTGAAGCCATTTTTGAGCTCGAATCAATAATTGACGGACAGGCTCGTTTCTGGAATTCCAAGTTAGCTTTGTATTGGCTAGTTTTCGTCGAACCCAGCTAATGGCAGTTTTACTGTCGGTGACTATGGTGGTTTTTGTATTATTCTGTTTACTGAGCAATGCGAGTGCGTGCACGATGGCCAGAAACTCCCCAATGTTATTCGTCCCTTCAGCAAGGGGGCCAACATGAAAGATGACTTGACCGCTCGCAAGGTCTACTCCGCGGTATTCCATATTGCCGGGATTACCCTCACAGGCAGCATCTACTGCAATACAGTCTTGAGGTACATGATCCCTCCAGTCTTGGACAAGTACACGAGTGGTATGTTTGCCTTGGGGTGATTCCCAGCCTCCTTCATAAGCCTTCTCAGCTTCAGCTTTTGTCAAATAAGATTTGTACAAAGCATTCTGGTATCCTTTGATTTGGTTTTGACAAGCCGCCCACGAAGAGTAAATACCGGGTTCAATCCCCTGCCAAACAACGTAATATTTCTGAACTGATTTTTTGGCCAAAACTATGGGATTAAAATTTTCAGAGGATGGGTGCGATTCGAATTCCAGCTGATTTTCAATAAGTATAAGCCTGAATTGAGGTTTTCGACATCCATTTTCATTTCTTTTGAACCAACTTGTTGACTTGCAATTTCATTTCCGGAAAGATCCATCAATTTGTATGAAATCATATTTTCATCCGATTTCAATATGAATTCGTCTTGTGCAACATACCATCTCGACTTCGGGATCACCCATTCATTTTGATTGTTGGTTGCGGCATATTCAAATGCAAAATCTCCCGGTGAAACACTTGCATCAAATGAATACTTTTCTTGGAAATTATGGTCGTACACATATACTTTACCAAATGTCTTGTAATCTGTCACGGCAGCGTATATGTCATTACTTTCTTCTTCTACGGTCATTCCGTAAAAAGATCGCTCTGCGTCCACATATGGAGCGGCAGTCCTGCTCGGAATTGTATATGCTCCCAACTGTGTTTTGCCGGCTTCCTGGTAATAGATAGACTCTCCTGCCAATGCAGAGGTACCACAAAGCGAAGTGATACCCGGCAAGTCCAATGTATGGATTTCACTTGTCAATGGATTGAATTCTGAAATAGAACTTCCGGTGTAGTTTTTATTATTCAGCGTATATAATCTTCCATTTTTTTCGATGAGATTTTCCGGATTTTTTGCATTTGGACCCAATTCAATCATTTTCTCTAATTCCAATTGTTCCAAATCAATTACTGCCAATTTTCCTACTTCTTCTCCCCAAACGAAGCCGTTGTTTACAGCGATGTAAGCTTGATTATCCCTGATTAAAATATTTTCACAAGTGTAAGCCAATTGATTGCTATGAATTTCTGTTTTGAGGCTAAGGTCATATTGATTATAAATTTGAATATAACTATCCAATGATTTATTGTATTCACCTCTGGTTACAATGACAAGACCATTGGTCAGAGCAATCTTCCTGATGCCCTCTATTTCAATTTGTCTTATGATCTGACCGGACTTTGTGTCAAAGACCGAAAGAAATTTGTCAGCAGCAACCCAAATTAGCCCATTTTCAAAAAGAATATCCGAAGCAAATCTGGCACCTGGAATCTCAAATATCTTGCTGTACTGACCCGAAGCTGGATTGAAAGCACCAATGGAAACAGGTACTTCGATTTGACCAGTGCTGTAATTGAAAGAACCTTCATTGAGCACAAAAACTTGTTTGACAGTTTTCTGAGCTGACAGAAATGCAGAAAACGCTAAGCAGAAAAGCAAGATAAATTTTTTCATTTTCAGTAATTGTATAAAGCAAAGATATATCGCATTGAGTTAAATGCTAAATGTTTGCCCCAGAATCAGTGCATGTGAAAGAAGTACATCAACAATCCACTGACGATGAGCACCAGTCCTGTTAACAAGCCTGCATTATGCTCTATCCTGTGCCAGTTTAGCTTCTTGAGTCCATGGTACATGGCAGCCATCCAGATCATCATGCCACCCACAGAAACCACCAGAAAAAGAAGTGAAAGTATAACCAAGAATGAAAAACCATAGCTACCTGCCATCAGGAAATAAGGTACGATTTCTATACATGGTGAAAGGAACATCATACCAAGTACAGAGTAAAAGACAGCTTTTTTATTGTGATTGTTTTTTTGGATTTGGTCAGCATGCAAATCAAAATGATGGTGGGTGTGGTGTCTGTAAAGAAAATAAAGCCCAAAGAGAATCAGGGATACAGGGAGGAGCCACTCAAACCACTGATGGAAACTCTCTTTCATAGTTTCACCCAGAAAACTCGCCAATAATCCGAGCAAGATAGTACTGCACACGTGGGCCATTCCTGCTCCGAATGTCAGTCTCATGACTTCATTTTTAGACCACTTGTAGGCTTTGCCGATGGTCAAAATGGGCAACCAATGGCTCGGAATGATGGCATGCATCAAACTGATCATCAAGGCACCACTAAGTATGACTTCTTTCATTAGACAATATTTAGCCCGATGCTGTCACTTTCATTTACTTCTTTGCAGATGTCCGGCAAAAAGTAACCATTTGTTTACAAAGAGGTTTCGAAAAGTTGCCAATTACTGGCGATCTTTGCGCATACTTATTGTATTTTACTAAATCGTCAGCCTTGAAAAAGATACTTCTCGTCGATGACGAACCCGATGTTTTGGACTTTCTTTCTTTCAATCTTAGACACGAAGGATTTGAAGTAATCTTGGCTCAAAATGGTCAGGACGCCTTGCAGATCGTTCAAGGTGTCATACCTGATTTGATCATATTAGATCTTATGATGCCTGTGATGGATGGCATGGAGGCTTATTCCAAATTGAGAGAATTACCTGAGTTGCGAAACTCTAAAATCATTTTTTTGACCGCGAAGCAGGAAGATATCAGCCATATCCAGGCACTGGATAATGGAGCAGATGATTATATTTCAAAACCGATCAAACCAAAACTTTTGGTCAGCCGCATCAAGTCCATATTACGAAGAACTGAAAATTCTGAACCCGAGAATATTCTCCGATTTGGTCAACTGATCATGAATAAATCACAGCATTCGGTTCAACTGGATGAGGAAGATATTGTATTGCCGAGAAAAGAATTCAGTATTTTGTATCTGTTGGCATCCAAACCGGGAAGGGTTTTCAGTCGCGAAGAAATTTTTTCACAAGTATGGGGCAATGACGTGATTGTTGGAGACAGATCAATTGATGTTCATATCAGAAGATTGAGGGAAAAAATAGGCGATGATTTTATTAAAACTCTGAAGGGTGTAGGATATAAATTTGAATCAAAAAATTGAATTCCTGGAATTGAAACTCGATTTTTTTCAGAATAAGAATATTTCCATCAGGTCAGTGAGCTTGTGGATCACAGCAAGTGTTCTGGTATTTAACATGATCTCACTATTAGTTTATTATTCGTTTGATTTAAGCCGTTTTCGCCAATGGCAGTACATTTTGATTTGGATCATATTTTCTATTGTTTTGTACTTGCTTGTTTTTAATTTGATAGATCGATTCCTGTACAGGAAAATTAAGGTTCTTTACAAAATTATCACACGAGACCGAAAAAAGAATGCGGCTAAGCAAGTGATAAACAGCACAGATTTGATTGGTTATATTCAACAAGATGTGGAGGAGTTTGAAAATGCACAATTAGTAGAACTGGAACGCTTGCAAGAGAGTGAAAAATATAGACGGGAATTTCTCGGAAATGTCTCTCACGAATTGAAGACGCCGATCTTTAATGCTCAGGGCTATATTGAAACATTACTGGATGGTGATTTGAATGATCAACAACATGTAAAAAAATATCTGGCCAAAGCAGCAGAAAACATTGATAGATTGCAGTTGATTGTAGATGATTTGCTTCAAATAACGAAGTACGAATCCGGAGAACTTACGTTTGATTTTGAGAATATTGATATTCATGCCTGTGTTAAAGAAGTTTTTCATACAATGGATTTGCGTGCAGATACAAAACAAGTCAGGTGTGGATTTAAAGAGGGCTGTGATACTGCTATCCTTGCATATGCTGACCGGAACAAGATCATTGATGTGCTGATTAATCTGATAGGAAATGCCATCAATTATGGCAATTCAGGAGGAATTGTCAATGTGGGTCTTTATAAAATGGAAGACCATGTTCTGGTAGAAATCACGGACAATGGTCCAGGTATTGAGGAACAACATCTTAGACGATTGTTTGAAAGATTTTACAGGGTGGATAAACACAGGAATAGATCTGTCGGAGGTACCGGCCTTGGTTTATCTATTGTCAAGCATATAATAGAAGCTCATGGCCAAAGAGTTGGGGTCAGAAGCAGCGTCGGCAAGGGTAGTACATTTTGGTTTACACTTGCCTTGAAAAAGGAATGAGTTCAACTTTATACCAATAGTATAAATCAAGCGATTCGTTGGTGTTTCCATCGTTTGTGGGTCCAAAGCCACCAGGCTGGATTCTTGCGGATTACCGCTTCCAATCTTGACATATACATTTGAGTAAGTTCACCGGGATTAAGCTCCTGAGGCCTTTCACACATGAGTTGGAAAGTAAATGTATATTTTCCACGCGAGATGCGTTCTACATCAGCATAGAAAACCGGTGTCGAAAATTCGCGGCTGTATTTTTCCAAACCATTCAAACATGGAGTGTCTTGTCCAAAAAAATTGACCCAAAAGGCTGTCTTAGTATTGGAAGGGCTTTGATCTGAAGCGAATAAGAAAAATTTATTTTCGGTCATCATTTCGCGGATGAATCTCGTGTTTTTAGTTCCAATTAGCTGTATCCCGCAAGCACCTCTGATTTCTTTTACTGCATCGTTGATTCTTGTGTTCGAAATTTCTTTATAAATGCCACATACTTTACCTGGGTATAAGTAGCCGGAGGCCATCGCCCCCCATTCCCAGTTGGTAATATGAGCTGCTGCAACCATGAGGGATTGTCCTGACGCGAGGTATTTTTCAAAGCTATCCATATTCACCGGTATATACCTCTGCCTTACTTGGTCCTCATTCATTGAAAGCCCTTTTACTCCTTCTAGAAGTACGTCTGTCAAATTCTTATATGAGGACTTAATATGGTGTTTAAGCTCAGTATCGCTCCAGTTCGGAAAACATCTTTTCATGTTGCTTGTCACCACTTTTTTCCTGTAACCGAGAAGGTCCATTAAGATAAAATTGACCACGTCGGAAATCCGATACAGTATTGAAAAGGGAATAAGCCTGAATAGGCCAACAAATGCCCTGAAAATCCAATAGGTCAGCATAATCTTGCAAATTTAATGCCTTATTCCGGCCTATTCTCTTCTATCGCGATTTTGCTACGGATTCAAGTGATGAATCTTTTGCTGAAAGAGTTAAATTTGTAAGATGAAATTAAATAAAAGCCTGCTCTTCTTTGGTGGTATTGTTTGCTGCTTAACTTTCACTTATTTAAGTGCTCAAGTTACTCCCTATGTTGATACTAAAATTGGTACTGACGCGCATGGTCATACTTTTCCGGGAGCAGCGTGGCCTTTTGGTATGGTCCAATGTAGTCCTGATACAAGATTGGAAGGTTGGGATGGATGTTCTGCTTATCATCATTCTGACTCGATAGTCTATGGTTTTTCGCATACGCATTTATCTGGTACCGGAGTCCCTGACTATGCTGATGTATTGATCATGCCCGGTGTAGGAAAAGCAGTATTCAACAATGGTAGCGATGGAAGCGAAGGTTACCGTTCACCTTTTGATAAATCCACTGAACAATGTCAAGCAGGATATTATCGATGTTTGCTAACGAAACCGGATATCGAAGTCGAGCTGACAGTCACCCCGAGAACTGGGATTCAACAATACACATTTAAAAATTCTGATCAAGGGTGGATCATCATTGATTTGAGTCATCGAGACAAGTTGGTTGCTCATAACTTGAGCATTTACAATTCTGGTGAAATTGGAGGTAGTCGTATTTCAAGAGCCTGGGCAAAAGAGCAACATGTGTATTTTAGAACAAAACTTTCTCTTCCCATTTTGAGACATGAATTCAACGAGGATAGTAGCAAAGTAATTTTGTACTTTGATCTAAAAGGCAAGAGAAAATTGGTTTTGCAGACAGCGATTTCGGCCGTAGATGAAGCCGGGGCAAAAAAGAATCTGGAAAAAGAATGGATTAATTTTAGGTTTGAAACAGCCAGAAAAGCAGCCGTTTCCAAATGGGAAGAGATGCTCCAAAGGGTAAGTATCAAAGATCAAAGTGAAAACAATAAAAAGATTTTTTATACCTCACTTTACCATTGTCTTATGGCTCCATGTTTGTTTCAAGATGTGGATAACCGGTTTAGAGGAATGGACATGAAAATCCATACCGGAAGTGCTGAGGCGCCTAGATATACTGTTTTTTCTTTGTGGGACACCTATCGTGCAGCACACCCATTGTATCAATTACTTTATCCTGAATACAATAAAGCATTTGTGATCAGCATGCTCGGAATGAGTGATGAAGTTGGCAGACTTCCCGTATGGGAGTTATCTGCGAATGAAACATTTTGTATGATCGGAAGTCATTCAATTCCGGTCATTGCCAACGCACTCAACCATGGAAGAGAAGATTACACGGAGGAGCAAATACAAAGACTCTATAAAGCCTGTAAGAAAACTTTATTTGAGAATAATTTTTGCGGGCAAGAAAATTTCAGAAACGGCATGTTGAGCGCAGAGAATGAAGGTGAGTCAGTATCCAAAACGATAGAGAATAGTTTGGACTACCGGGCATTGGCTGTAATTGCTGAGATCGCCGGTGCTTCAGAAGATGAAGTGATCAGAGCAAACACTTTTTCGTTGAATTATAAAAATCTATTCAATCCGCTATCTGGTTTTTTTCAAGCAAGGTTAAATCAAAAATTTGTTTCTGCTTTTGTGCCAGAAGAAGTAAACCAACATTATACGGAGGCCAATGCCTGGCAATATTTATTTGGTGCACATCATGATATCAAAGGAATCATGGATCTCTTTGGCGGAGAAAAAATGACTGAAAGAAAATTGGATTCTTTGTTTGGACGATCATCAACAATGTCAGGAAGAGACCAGTCCGATATAACCGGATTAATCGGTCAGTATGCCCACGGTAACGAACCATCACATCATGTAGCATACCTGTATAACTTTACAGGGAAACCTGCTAAAACACAAACTCTCTGTAAAAAAATTATGACAGAATTATATACATCTGCAGCTGATGGATTGTGCGGCAATGAAGACTGCGGCCAAATGTCAGCTTGGTATGTATTCAGCTCCATGGGTTTTTATCCTGTCAATCCTCTGGAAAAAAAGTATATACTTGGCTATCCCATGTTTGATGAATTTTGGATTAAAATTCCTGATAAAAAACCAATTCATTTTAAAAAATTAAAAGAGCAAGGGAATAATTATTTATCCATTTGCAAAGTGAACGGATATTCCACAAATTCGTGTTTGTCGATCAATTTTGGAGACGAAATTGTTTATGAAATGGGTAGCGATGAAAAGGCTATAAAAATCAGTCCATGTATTCCAGGATCCATTCATCCACATCGATTCATTTTTGCGCCAATGGTTTTTTTAGGAAATCAGGTATTTGAAGATAGCACATTAGTTAGTTTTCGAGCTATGGGTCAATCCGAGCCAACTGAAATAAAGTACAGACTCAATTCCATTCAAGCAGAAGAAAAAATTGCGCGAACTCCTTTTGTGATCAAGGAGGCCTCAGATATTTATTTTCGAAATTGTATCAGAGGGACTGAAAATTGCAGTGCATTATTGAAAGCTGCTTTTAAACCATTGCCAAATGGTGTTGAATTAAAATTGAAAACAGCTTATGCCAATCATTATTCTGCAGGTGGAGAAGTTGCCTTAATCGATGGCATGCAAGGCTCTTTAGATTTCCATGATGGATATTGGCAGGGTTATCAAGGTTCCAATGTTGAGATAGAATTAAAACTAGACACATCCATGCACTATAAAAAATGTTTTGTAAGATGTCTTCAGAACCAGAGAGCATGGATTTTCTTACCTGCCTCAGTTGATTACAGATCATCGGTTTCCGGAAGTATTTCTTCTTGGAAAAGCGTGAGTAATCCACATTCACAACAAACTGAACAAGCTTTTGTACATGAATTTGAGATTCCGATAGATGCGGGAGTGAGATTGCTTGAATTAAAACTAAACTCTATCGGTCAAGTACCTTCATGGCATGTAGGGGCAGGCGATAAACCATGGATTTTTGTCGATGAAATTAAAATGATCAAGTAAAAATACTTGAAGCTAACTTTTCGAAACGGAGAAAATTTTTGGAATGGAAATATTTAGGATTAAGAGCTCAAGAGTTCTGCAATGATTTCTTTGACAGGTCTTATGGCATGAACGCCTTCGATGCTAGGACCTGCGCACCACACATTTTGGTATGTCGCTTGAAAAGCTGAGCGTTTTAGTTTTTCCATTCCTTGCTTATAGATGATCATTTTCAGATATTTCTTCAACCATTTGTTCTTTGATACCAGACGTTCTATCCAATTTTGGTTCAGGCCTATTTCCCTGACATAAGGAGTATTGATTACACTACAAGGCACACCGCTAAGTTTGGTGGTCATCACGATATCCTTTGCACCGTATTCTACGCATGCTTGCTTATATTCTTGGTTTACAGGAGATTCAATTGAAGCAATAAATATGCTTCCAACAGAAACCCCACAGGCGCCGAGAGACAACATTTTATCAATGTGAGATCGGTTATATACTCCACCCGCTGAAATTATAGGGAGGTTTGGGAATGCTTTCACGAGGGCGGGTATAAATTGTTCGGGCGCTAATTGACCTGCATGTCCACCTGCAAGGTTTGTTACGGCTATTAGCGCGTCCGGTCCAAGAGCAGCTGCCTTCTTTGCGTATTCAAGATCGGATACATCGCAAAAAACTTTGATCCCAAGTGGCCGCGCTTTCTCTATAACGACTTTGGGACTGCCAAGGGAAGTGATGATAAAGGGAACTTTATAATCAAGGCATGCTTGAAGTTGATCTTTGAGTTTAATATTTGATTGATTGACGATCAGATTGATACCATAAGACTTAGCTGTTGCTGCGAGTTTATCTAAAGCGGATTTAAACTCTTCGATGGATCTATAATTGAGAGCTGGTATACAAGGGGCTATGCCGGCTTCGATTGCAGCCAAAGACATGGCGACGTTAGACACCAGAAACATGGGGGCCATGATCACCGGATGCTGTATTTTCAGTATCTCTTGTAGTTTGTGTGACATCAGTGCAGAGGTCCTTTATGAATTATAAGCCCAACGCAGGTAAGTAGATCCCCAGGTAAATCCACCTCCAAAAGCAGAGAGAACTATTTTATCTCCTTTTTTTAATTTAGGTTCCCATTCCCAAAGGCACAGAGGTAATGTTCCGGAAGTCGTGTTTCCATATTTTTCTATGTTGATCATTACTTTTTGCTTATCAAAATTAAGGGTTTCAGCGACGCCATTGATGATGCGAATGTTTGCTTGATGAGGTACCAGCCAATCGATTTCATCTGTTTTGAGAAAGTTTCTCTTACACACTTCCTGAATAGTGTCTACCATTCCATTGATGGCTGATTTAAATACAGCCTTGCCTTCCTGATAAACGTAGTGCTCTTTGTTTTGAATGGTCTCCAGCGAAGGTGGTTTGAGAGATCCGCCTGCTTTCATATGTAGATATTCTCTACCGGAACCATCTCCATGGAAAACGCTGTCGATGATACCGAAAGCTTCTTCTGCCTGTTCCAGGAGGACTGCTCCTCCTCCATCGCCGAATATGATGCAAGTTGCGCGATCCTCATAGTCGATGATTGATGACATCACATCCATACCGATTACGATGACTTTTTTGTGAGTCCCTGCTTCTATGAATTTTGCACCTGTTGTTAGCCCGAATAGAAAACCTGAACAGGCTGCGTTGATATCAAATGCAAAAGCGTTTTTGATTCCGGCTTTGTGACAAATGGTGTTGGCAGTGTCCGGAAAGACCATGTCACCGGTGATTGTACAGCAGATGACCAGCTCGATATCTTGAGGGGAGGTATTCGTTTTTTGAAGCAGCTTTTCCACCATGATTTTACCCATGTCCGAGGCAGCCTTTCCCGTCCCTTTGATGAGTCTTCTCTCTTTTATCCCTGTCCTGCTGGTAATCCACTCATCGTTGGTGTTCACCATCTTTTCCAATTCTGCATTAGTCAATACATACTCTGGTACATATCCTTGGATTCCCTTTATTGCTGCGAGTTGTCTGGCCATAAGGTGTGAGGCATTTGCCATCAAAGATACGCCCCACATCGGATTCTTTAAAAAAGAATTTAAAAATATTAAATATTTTTATAAAGTATAATGATATGATATACAAAATAAAACATATTTTAAATAATATAATATAATAGAAAATTTAATTTTTGGTACAAGTTTTGGACAATTTAGTTCAAACTGAAAATAATGAAATACTCAGCCGTTCAACTCATTCGAAAATCCTTCCAAATAGCGATACTCACTTCAGTATTATCGACGGTATTACGAGCTGATTCTACCATCTTTTTTGAAGGTAGTTTTGAAGCAGCACAGCTCCAAGCCAAAGCTAGCAATAAGATCTTGTTGTTGGATTTTACTGCCAAATGGTGTTTGCCTTGCAGATGGATGGAGAAGACTGTTTACAATGAAGAGTCATTCCATGGATTTGCAAAACAAAATCTGATCATATTGAAAGTGGATGTAGATGATCTCGATGGGATTACTCTTAAATTAATCTATGACGTGAGTTTGTTGCCTACAACCATATTATTGGACCCTCAAGGACAGAACTTGGGCCGTAAAGAAGAATCAATGACCCTCGAGGTATTGACAGGATGGATAAAAAATGAAATGTCAAATAGACAAATTGTGCCTTTTATCGAAGAAGAAACTAAAGCCGAAGTTCAAATACCGGAAAAGAATAAGGAGCCTGTAGACCAAATCAAACCGCAGGACGAAATGGAAGCAAAATTGATAGCAAATGCCAATGGACAGAATTACACGACGTCAAACCTTGACTCAGAAGAAATGGAGAAGCCAATCCATGAACAGATAGTGGAGGACATGATTTCTGATACTGAAGAATTTGTATTCGTTCGTGGCGCTTTCTACATCGAAGCCGGACTATATGCTACTATGGATGAAGCAGTTCAGATGGCCGAAAAATGGGACCTAAAATTCAAGCAGAATAGTGAAATTGAACAGGATTTTGATGAGCAGGGAAACCCTCAATACAAGGTGAGTATGGGTTCTTTTGAAACGGAGGAAGAGGCGCAACTTTTTATCAGTTATCTGAAAGATTCTGAAATTACTGCAAAAATTAAACGAAGAGATTGATCCGTAAGCTGAACTTTCCGGGCGCAAATTCAATCCGATAATGCTCACACTTATAAAAAATATCAAAAAAGCGTATGGTGCTCACGAGGCACCATTGGCTTTTTTAAAAGGAAAAAAGATGGCTGAGCTTCCTGTATTGGAAGATGCCTACATCTACATTCAATCCGGTAGGATTGCCGAGGTTGGTTTGATGAAAGATCTCAGGATGCTTCCTGACATTTCGCATATCATTGATGCCAGCAGGCGTATAGTGATCCCCGGATATGTTGACTGTCACACTCATCTTGTATTTGGTACCTGGCGAAATGAAGAGTTTGTCGATAAAATAAAAGGTCTGAGCTATCAAGAAATAGCAGCCCGTGGAGGAGGTATACTCCAGTCTGCTGCCCGATTGGGAGCAATGAGCGAAGATCAGCTTTATGAATTGGCCAAATCCAGATTACAACAATGCATTCGCAATGGTACAGTGGGTATCGAAATCAAATCAGGTTATGGCTTAAGTCTTGAATCCGAACTCAAAATAATGAGAGTGATCAAAAGATTGAAGCTAGATTCATCCATTCCGATACGATCTACTTTCCTCGGGGCCCATGCGTACCCTGAAGCTTATAAACAAGATCATCGCACTTATCTCGCTTTGCTGACAGAGCGCATTATGCCCATTATCCAGGAGGAAGAACTTGCTGATTATTGTGATGTCTTTTGTGAGGACAAGTTTTTTTCGGTTGAAGAAACTGATTTGATTCTGGAGCAAGCTACCAAGTATGGTATGAAGCCACGAATTCACACCAATCAGTTCACTCATAGTGGTGGTATAGGGCTTGCGATCAGGCGGAATGCACTGTCTGTAGATCATTTAGAGGTATTGAATGACGAAGAGTTGAATATGTTGTCTGAGTCTAATACTATTCCTGTAGTGTTACCGATTGCGGCGCATTTTATGAATCTCGAGATGCCACCGGCTCGAAATATGATCGATAAAGGTCTTGGAGTAGCAATAGCTACGGATTTTAACCCGGGAACTGCTCCCTCATGTGACATGAATCAAGCTTTCTCTTTATCCTGTATAAAAATGAGATTGTTGCCTGAAGAAGCGCTTTCAGGACTTACAATCAATGCCGCATATGCACTGGAATGGTCTGACCAACTGGGAAGTATCACACCCGGCAAACATGCTTCTTTTTTGATTTCCAAGCCTGATGTTGATTTATCTTACATTCCTTACAGTATGAGTCCGGATTGGATAGACCAAATTTACCTTTCAGAAAAAGGGATCTCAGGTAGTTAATATTAATCAAATTATGAATTAACTTGCAACCGAATACAATGAAACTACCTTGATAGCGTTTGAAAATCAATCGGATTCCTGTTTCATATTATAAGTTATTCTCATATCTTTGGGGCTGCTTTTCGGGAAAATGCTTTGAAGACATATCGTTTTTTACTCAATCGGTTTTACGGATGAAGAATTTTATTGTATTGTGTATAATGTTAGCGGGTGCGCCGCTATTATCACAAACTGACTCATGTTTGATATTGGATATTGAAACCAAAAGTGTCACAAAAGGCGGTGAAATATGTATAGCCGTAAGAGTGAAAAATTTTGTCAATATGCAATCGCTACAATTTTCTATTGGATATGATCCAACTGTAGTAAGCTTGGAGAGAGTTCAAAATGTGTACACCAATCTTGTAAATCTAGATCCTGGTTTGATAAGAAATGATACCTTAAAAAAAGCTTTAATTTTCTTATGGGATGATATAAATGCAAAAGGTCAATCTGTTCCTGATGGAACAACCTTGTTTGAACTATGCTTCAAAGCAGTTGGCAAACCCGGTGAATGCACGAGCTTGTTTTTATCGAACTTCCCTGCAAGCATTGAAGCAATTCAAAAGCAGGGTAGTAATGATGTGGAAATGTGTGTAAGGCAAGAAGATCCGACTCGCGTGATAAAAATCCAGGTTCCTTCAGACATGTGCGCTCTGGTTGATGTGTGTGGTTCAACGAACAATACCGGAATTATTTCTCTTAGTTCTTGGGGAGGGACTGCTCCCTATATAGTTGATTTTAGTGGCCCACCTATGCGCAAAGACACCATTAAAGTTGCCGGTGATCCATTAAAATACACCAATCTTCCATCGGGCAATTATACATTACACGTAACGGATATAAATGGCCTGGATACTATCATTAATGTGACGGTGCCTATTGCTCCAACCATAGTGATTACAAATGACACAATATCTTTTAACCAGACACGAAATCCCACTTGCTGGAATACTCAGGATGGACGTATTGGTGTGAGGGTAAGTGGTGGTATTGGACCCCTATTGGTTGGATGGAAACCGGTAAACATATACGGTGTGTCTACCATTAGAAATCTTGGAATTGGGAATTATACTCTCTGTGTTCAGGATAGTTTGGGTTGTACTGTTACTCAGGATTTTACGCTTCAAAAAGATTCCATCAAAGTTGATCTTGTCGTAGAAAATGATGAAAGCTGTCGCTTGAATGATGGGGCAGTCAGCGTGCGAGCTTCAGGAGGTGATCCATTCCCGGGTTCCGGAAACAGATACAATTTTTCATGGGACAAGAACACCTCGGCCAACTGCGCAATGGATACTGCATGCAGAAATTCAGCATTGCCAGCAGGTAGGCAGTTTGTCATAGTAGAAGATAAACTGAAATGTAAATCTATCGTATGGTTTGATATCGTGAGCGCTGCAAACTCCTTAATGGATTCAGCCATTGTGGTTGATGTCAGTTGTTTTGGAGGCAATGACGGGTCTTTTCAGGCATATGCCACATCTCGAGGTGGCCTCAAACTGCCAATCAATTTTACATTGTACGATAACCTAACAGGTAATATAATACCGGGAGGCAATGCAAATCAGGCAGATTATACCAGTCCGAACTTAAGAGCAGGAACGTATCGATTAGAACTAAGAGACAGTTCTAATTGTACAATCTATGATACTATAAAAGTACTAGAACCCCCACCACTCCAAATACAAGATGATAGTATTGATTTGGAAGTCAGCTGTGTACCGGGCAACGATGGATATTTGTCTGTAAACGGAGTTGGAGGAACTGCCGGTTATAAATATTTTTGGGATTATAATGGTAATACCAACAATTCTATATCTGCTTTGCCTCCTGGGACTTACAATGTTACCGTTTCGGATGCTAATTTATGTACTGCAACAAAGTCTTTCCTTATTACCACGCCGATGATGCCAGTGATTACCGGATTTAATAATGTTGATGTGTCTTGTCCAAACGCGAAGGATGGTTGTGTGGAAGTTTTATATACCAACGGCTCTGTACCTGTGAATCTGTTTAGTTGGAGCCCAACAGGTTTTATGTCGAAGATTTGTAATTTGGGTACAGGTGTTTATTCTGTAACTATCACGGATAGCAACGGGTGTTCGGACACTGCCTCCACGAGATTGATTTCAACTTCAGCCGGAATTATTCTGGATTCCGTGACAATACGACCTCCTACCTGTCCTGGAAGTAAAGATGGAGTAATCATTGTATTTCCAAGTGGAGGACAAACCCCTTATAATTATAACTGGAGTAATGGTGCCAGAAGTCAGGTGAATTCAAATTTGGGAGCAGGAAATTATATCCTTTTCCTTGAAGATAACGGCCCATGTCCCGCTATCATAGACACCTTTATGATTACAGATCCTCCACATATCAATATTCAAGTCAGTGGTACCAGTGACCCAAGTTGTTTTGAACAACAGACCTGTGATGGAAGGGCTATAGTCAATGCTACCGGCATACATCCAAACTACACTGTGGTCTGGTCCTCAGGAGAAAAATCCTTCTCCAACGTGGACACAGCGCGCATGTTGTGTGCAGGCGATCAGTACGTGATCGTGTCGAATGGTCAATGCAGTGATACTTTGGACTTTAAAATGAACGCTCCACCTGAGATTAAACTAGATGCGACCAAAGTCAGTATAGTTCCACCAAGTTGTTACGGATACTCAGATGGAACCGCGACTATTGGTGCTACAGGTGGTGTCGGAACCCTGACTTATGTTTGGGCAGATTCCAGACGAGGACCCACAGTAAATGGACTGAAGGAAGGCAGCTATTACTTTACAGTAATCGATCAAAACGGGTGTATGCATGTCGATTCAGTACGGTTAAGACAACCTGACTCCATTCGAGTAGATGTCATCGCCGGAGCTTCGAAGGATATCAGTTGCTTTGGCGCCAAGGATGGTAAAATAGTAACTATTTGGAACGGAGGAAATGGTGGAAATGGTAGTTTTCAATGGATTCCCAATGTAGGTAAAGATTCGATCTTGACAGATCTGGGAGGTGGCACATATAGGTTGATAGTCACTGATAAAAATAACTGCACAGGTGAAGCCAGTTATACAATAAAAGAACCATCTGAAATACAAGGTGTCTATCCTCAGATAGATGAACCAAAATGTGAAGGTGATAAAGTGGATTTTACAGTTTTACAGGCATTTGGTGGAAGTGGATCAAACTTCAGATTTACCATAAACGGTGGAGCGCCACATCCTTTAGCTGATCTTGTAGGCCTAGACCCGGGAACATACAGTATCAGGGTATATGATGCGAACAATTGTTTTACAGATACAACAATAGTTGTACCTGATCCTGTGAATGCTCTGTCAGTCAATTTCACCAAAGATCAGGAAACCATCCAATTGGGAGATAGTGTGAGATTAGATGGACAGGTCAACTCCAGCTCTTTGCTGGATACAATCATTTGGACTCCTGTGACTTATGTTAAGGACCCTCAGAGTTCAGTTAGTTTTGTGGACCCAAGTGTAACTACTAAGTATATCCTCACCGTCATCGATGAAAATGGATGTCTGGCAAGTGATGAAGTGCTGGTAATAGTAGAAAACAGAAGGGAATTTTTTGCGCCTAATGTGATCTCACCAAACGATGATGGAGTTAATGATGGATTTACGATATACACGGGCACAGGTGTCACCAAGGTAGAATACGTTGAGATTTTTGATCGCTGGGGAAATCAAGTGTATTACATTGAAAATCCGGATATCAGTTCAGGGACAGCAAATTTATGGAATGGCGAGGTACATGGCCAGAAAGTTAATCCGGGAGTTTTTGCTTATGTAGCTGGAGTCAAATTCAAGGATGGCTTCAAAATAGTCTATAGAGGAGATTTGACGATCGTACGATGAGATGGTAGAAAAGCGATCTTTGAAGATTGAGATTTGAGTTAATTTGCCTTATTGAACTATTTGTCTGGGATTTTAATAGTCAAAACATTTGCTCATTCCACCTATTTGGCTGCTTTTTCATTTTCTTCAGCAAGTAGAAAGACGTACGGTTGGTTAAAATCCCAATTCCGGCTCCTGCAACGACGTCAGTAAGCCAATGCTTCTCATGCCGAATTCGCAGAAATCCTACCGTTGTCGCAGCAGTATATACGCATATCCCTATCCATTTTGTATTGTGCCGAGTTTCCAAATAGACTAGGTCTGCTGTTGCAAATGCAAATGAAGTATGCCCTGAGGGAAAAGATTTGGAGTCGCTTTGGTCCGGACGTTGTCTGAGTTGGAGAGCCTTAATGGCATGAGTGACACCAACGCTTAAGCTTATAGTGCCTAATGTATAAATGAACCTTTGGTAGTATGGGTGGAGATAGTTTATGCCAACTCGATCAGGCAGTAAAAGCAATGTTGTGGGTGAATATTGTAAATAATCCTCAATGTGAAAATCGGTGTGGTTAGAGCCCTTCCATTGTTTATTTGTCAGAATATCTAGTTCTCGCACATTGCGACTAAAAAGCCAACTTGTGCCTAATCCCAAGGTCAAAGTAGGCGCAACAAAATCTAGACAAGAACGGCGATGAGCTGTGAAATGCACCTTGCTTTCTGATGCTGAGTCTATTTTTAGTTGTGAGAAGAGTAAATTGTCATTGAAAATAAAGGCAAATGTCAGGATTAAGGTAAAGCGTTGTAAGCTGTTGACATAATAATGGAAATTGGGAATCAAATCAGAAAGATTGTATCATCGCAAAAGAAAAAAAGAACCCTGCCTGGTATATTCTTTATTTTGACATTGGTAAGACACTCTGTAGAAGTAATTTCCAGGTTCAGCTATTTTCCCTTTCCAGTAACCATTCCATTGATCAGTAGCAGAGCTGAAAGATGCCATGATCCCACCGTTTTTGTTAATAATATCGAAGTATTCCAATTTCTCTACGAGGTAAAAATTGCTGATTCCAAATGTTTCATTGAGACCATCACCATTGGGGGTGAATGCTGTCGGCAACAGTAATTTATCACATTCAATTGCTGAAGGATCGACTACCCTTACCAATACGGTATCTGAAGTGACACAACCTTCGGAACTCACCATTCTTAGGCTATAAGTGGTGGTTTGTTGAGGTGTACCTGTGGTCGTCAAAGAACTGGGATCATCCAAGTCAATAATAGGTGTCCACTGTGTTGATCCCGGACAATTGTTTCCAGCCCTTAAGACAATAGGATCACCTTTCAATATTAGAGTATCGGGTGTAAAAATACGTTGATCGTCAACATAAAAATCCATTACCTCGTCAAAGTTCAAACCGTAATCTGCAAGCAGAAATTTATCGATTTTTCCAAAAGATGGACTCAATACGGTAGATTGGCAGGGCGATTGATTCCAACGGAGAGGCTGGCCGTTGTCTACGCGGATTTCCTCATTTGTTGTGGTTTGGTTAGCTAATCGGTTGTTGAGATAAAGCCTCCAAAGTCCTCCTGTCTTAGTCATACAAATCTGTTGCCAACAGCGGTTGAAATCAGCTTTAGCAGCTAAGCTGACAGTCTTTGAAAATCCCTCCCGAGCTGTGAAAATAAATACTGAATCAATACTTCTGTATGTAAAATCCAAGGATGTGTCCGCATTACATCGGGCTGATTTAGAGAGAAGGTCTAAGAATCCGGATGGATTGGAAAGTCTGACTGAAAAGCAAACACTATAGTCTTTTTTGAAAAAACTATCTACTATTTGAGGCCATGTAATTTGCTGCCCACTAATGGAAATTGCATCGCCTTCGATCCCACATAGACAATTCGGAGTAGAATTTGTGGTAAGTGCGATTCCGGAAGAGGAGCTAAGAGAACAGTTATCAAATTCAAAAATGAGCTGCCTTTGTCCCGGTAAGACAGATGCAAAACAGCCCAAAACAGCCATCACAAGCCAATTCTTCATCATACTGCAAAGTTAGTCTAAAATACTTACAATGACAGCAGCCTAAACACTGGAACTGAATGAACCAGTCTTATCGCCATGCGTTATACTTGCTTATTGTCTGGACTATCAAGCATGTTATCTCTTTTTTCCAAGGTCAGAAAGCCTAACGACCCAAATGAAGCGGCTGAAATGAGCTTCCTGGACCATTTTGATGCCCTGAGAAAGCATTTGTTTAGAATCGCATTGTACATTACCATAGGAACAGTGATCGTTTTTTTGCAGAAGAAGTTTGTGTTTGATTCTATTATTTTGGCACCACTCAATAAAGAGTTTATCACTTATCGTTTTTTCTGTGGATTATCCGAATTTACCTGCTTTGACCCGGGCAATATCAAAATTATCACAAGAGAGTTGAGCGAACAACTCACTGTCCACCTGAAAGTGAGTTTTTTCATAGGAATTATAATAACCTTTCCTTTTTGTCTGTACGAACTTTGGAAATTTATCAAACCTGGTTTATATCAAAAGGAAATAGATGCAACTACAGGTATCATTGCAGCTTGTACTTTACTTTTCATATCAGGTATTTTATTTGGATTTTATGTCATTGCTCCTTTTTCTGTAAGTTTTTTAGCATCTTATGATGTAAGTTCTCGGGTAGAAAATACTGCTACACTCACATCAATAGTAGACAATATGACAATGTTTACATTGTCCACAGGAGCAGTGTTTGAGTTGCCCGTTTTGGTTTATTTTCTTGCAAGGTTAGGTATAATGAGTGATCAGTTCATGAGAACATATCGAAGGCATGCAATTGTGGTTATTACGATTGTCGCGGCTATTATAACTCCGCCTGATGTATCTTCGATGATCATCGTGACTATCCCACTTTTATTCTTGTATGAAATGAGTATTTTCATAGCAAAGAAGTATTATCCCAAGGCTGAATGACCTTTATGAATCGACTTTCATCTTCTGCAACTATTATATTGGTCATTTTTGTCCCGGTTTTTTATTTTGTCTTTTTTGGTTCGTTTACTGCTAGCATGTGGCTTGTGGATTCTGAAGAGTTTGCTATGGGAACTGTTTGGTTTATTCGCATTGGATTGCTTGTCCTTTTTTTGTTGTTCCTTATCCTGATTTATTTTTATTGCATGAAACTCAAGAGGGTGGAGTATGATCAGGAAAATTTATATGTGACAAATTTTATTCAAACTATAAAAATTCCTTTTGCACAGGTAAAACAATTCTCTTCAAGACCGATAGGTAAATATCGTATGGTGAAAATAGAACTTTTACATTCCGGTTATTTTGGTCGGGTGATTAGGGTGTTTTCGGATGTGGATAAACTTCAATTATTTAAACAGATTACTACTCAATATTAATTTAGTGTCAGAATCCTCAATTTATTGATTTCGGATTAGACCGCAAGTTCTTCCTCCACTTCCTCTTCTATTTGATCCAGGATTTCTGCTTCATCTTCAGGTTTGAGCTGATCGATATTTGTGCGTAAACTTGAGATTATAAATTCTTGTCTTTCGGAAGTATTTTTTCCCATATAATATTCCAATATATTTTCGATATGGGAATTTTCTCCTAGTATGACCGGATCCAATTTGATATTTTCTCCAATAAATGTTCCAAACTCATCCGGAGATATTTCTCCAAGACCTTTGAATCTCGTAATTTCAGCTTTTCCTCGAAGTCTTTGAACAGCAGATTTTTTTTCTTTCTCGCTATAGCAATAAAAGGTCTGCTTTTTATCGCGTACTCTGAATAAAGGTGTATCCAAAATGAAGAGATGGCCATTGCGGACGAGTTCCGGAAAAAACTGTAAGAAAAATGTCAATAAAAGGAGTCTGATATGCATTCCATCTACATCTGCATCTGTGGCAATGATGACTTTATTGTATCTTAAATTTTCAATGCCGTCTTCTATATCGAGCGCATGTTGTAATAAATTTAGCTCTTCATTTTCATATACTATTTTTTTACTCATTCCGAAGCAGTTCAGAGGCTTTCCTCTCAAACTAAAAACTGCCTGGTTTTCGACATTGCGGGATTTAGTTATAGAACCGCTTGCAGAATCTCCTTCTGTGATGAAAAGCATCGTATTGTCTTTGATCTCAGGCTTAGCTTTCGAATCAGTGAGATGAATTCTGCAATCTCTTAGCTTTTTGTTGTGAAGATTTGCTTTTTTAGCGCGTTGGTTTGCAAGTTTTTTAATACCTGCTATTTCTTTTCTTTCGCGTTCGGATTGTAAAATTTTTGATTGTAGTTCTTTTGCCGTATCAGGATTTTGGTGTAAATAATTATCCAGTTCTTTGCATACAAAATCTACAATAAATGATCGAAGAGAAGATCCTTCAGGAGAAATAGTAGTAGATCCGAGTTTGGTTTTAGTTTGGGATTCAAATACCGGTTCTTCGATTCTTACTGAAACGGCACCAATGATGCTGGTATGCACATCTTTTGAATCGTAGTCTTTCTTGTAGAAATCACGAATTGTTTTAACAATGGCTTCTCGAAAATAATTCAAATGTGTTCCTCCTTGTGAAGTGAATTGACCATTGACAAAGCTATAATAATTTTCTCCATATTGAGTTCCGTGCGTGATCACTACTTCGATATCTTCGCCTTTGAGATGGATTATTGGATAATTGAGATGTTCGCCTTCCGTTTTTTTGTCTAACATGTCTTTTAATCCATTGCGGGACAAATAAGTTTTACCATTAAAATGGATTTTTAGCCCGGCATTCAGGTAGGCATAATGCCAGATTCGGCTTTCGACATACTCCTGGAAAAATTTGAATTTTTGGAAAATTTTTGAATCCGGTTTAAAGCATATCGTTGTGCCATTTGTCTCATTCGTTTTTTTAAGACGATGGTCATTTGTTAAATTACCATATTCGAATTCCGCGGATTTTTCTTGACCGTCTCGTACTGAACTCACTTTAAAGTATTCGGACAGTGCATTTACTGCTTTGGTACCAACACCATTGAGACCAACAGATTTTTTGAATGCTTTGCTATCATATTTTCCACCTGTATTGATTTGAGAAACACAATCGATGACTTTACCCAATGGTATGCCGCGACCGTAATCTCTAACTGTAACTGTACCGTCTTTAATTTCAATATCGACATCTTTCCCATAGCCCATTACGTACTCATCAATGCTATTGTCAATCACTTCTTTGAGTAAAATGTAAATACCATCATCAATAGTACTGCCATCTCCAAGTTTTCCGATATACATACCTGGCCGAAGACGAATGTGCTCTTTCCAGTCTAGGGATCGGATATTGGCTTCAGTATATTGATGATTTTGGCTCATAAGCTTTGAGTAAAATGATTAAGGCAAAGATAACGTATTATAAAAATAGTTAATATAAAATATTATAACGGTATAGATGATTGCTATTTCAATTGGCAGAAAAGTAAATGGTAATGCTTTTTACAGGAACTTAAGCCCAGACTAAAGTTTTTAAAGGCTAGACTAAAGCTGGTAATTTGATCGGGCTGATCCAATGGTGCTTGTCAGTAATTCTGCCTTTGCGTATTTGGTTGATCAGATGCTTCATATGAGTAGATACTTTGTTTGTGTTGAGATCTAAGACCAGATCCCTTCCGTTGTATCCGATTTTGGCAACTTGAGCCACTACTGCGGCTGTCCCTGAACCAAATACCTCTTTAAGCTTACCTGAATCATAGGCTTTTTCGATTTCTTCCATACTTACAGGACGCTCCTCTACTCGGTAACCTTCATCTTTGAGTAAAGTAATGATAGAATCACGAGTGATGCCTTTTAAAATTGTTCCGCTTAGATTTGGAGTCAGGATCAGGTCATCTAGTACAAAAAATATGTTCATGGTACCTACTTCCTGAATATACTTGAATTCCTTGGCATCCATCCACATCACTTGATCGTAGCCTTTTTCTTTTGCTATTTTGGCAGGGTAGAGACTGGCGCCATAGTTTCCGGCTGCTTTTGCTTCACCCACTCCGCCTTCAGCCGCACGCACAAAATGCTCTTCTACCAACAATCCTATGGGTTTATTGTAATAAGGTCCTGAAGGAAGGCACATAATCATCATTTTGAAAGTATCTGAAGACCTGACACCTACAAATTCATCTGTAGCCATCATCACAGGTCTGATATACAGTGCACTTTCTGCTTCTTGAGGAATCCAAGCTTTGTCGAGATAAACGAGCTGTTCTAAAGCTTCAATAAAAATATCTTCAGGAAACTCAGGCATACACATTCTTCTTGCAGAAGCATTGAGTCTATGAAGGTGGTCTTGAGGTCTGTATAACAAGGGCACTCCTTCGTCACTGACACCTGCCTTCATCCCCTCAAATATAGCCTGACCGTAATGCCATGCCATGGTCGCCGGATGTAGAGGAATTCTTTCTAATGGGCGAATTTCAAAATTTTTCCATTGTACACCATCATAATCCGCAACAAACATGTGATCAGAAAATACTTTGCCGAATGGAATGTTTGAAAAATCCAATTCCCCGATTCTCGAATGTGTTGTCTGTCTGACGGTTATTTTACTGTGCATCTGGGTATAGTTTGGTACAAAGTTAAATTTTTATCATTCAAAAATGGAATAAAATTCCATTATTCGCTCTCCCGAGCTTGTTTCAAAGGAGTTAACAAGAGAAACTTTTATGTGTTGAGTTAGTTTAAATGTAAATTGTGTTTCGATATGAATCAGTGTCTGAATCTCAAAATGGAATATGAAAAAATTTGACCGGAATCATGAAGCTTATGTTATGGACTTACGATCAGCAGTGGTGTTTATTCCAGATGATCGCCATTGCTTTTTCTTCAGGGAAGAATCTTACCATAGGCCTGAAGACAAAGAGTTGTATCATAAAATTATTGATGCCTTGAAGTTTGAATCTGATGATCAATTTAGGATTGAGGTATTACCTTCTGACCATTTTATTCATATTCAATGGGAAGGAAAAACAAAATCTAATGTTCGTTTTGTGTTTTTCGGCATTCGTCCTTCTGAAATACACTTGAATGGATTTGACAAAAAACACCATATTTATTATTTAAATGATTTCTCTTTGATGTTTGCTGATGAAGCTTCCTTCTATAAGGAAAATGCTTCCAGGAAATTGCTGTGGACTGTATTACAAGCATTATTCAATAAGTAATGACACAAAGAGTATATATAGTTGCTACACACAATCGTCACAAAATGGACGAGTTTAAAAAAATATTTCCTGATGATGTGCAATTGTTATCACTGGACGATTTGTCATGGAAAGATGCAATACCCGAAGCGGGATCGACCTTATATGAGAACTCTGAGATAAAGTGTAGAACAGTGTATCAAAAATATAGGCGGGCGGTAATAGCAGAAGATACTGGACTGGAAGTTGATATTTTAGATGGAGCCCCAGGTGTTTACACAGCTCGTTTTGCAGGACCACAAGCTAGCTCATTGCAGAATATTGAAAAATTGTTGACATTAATGAAAGGTTGTCAAAATAGAACAGCCAGATTTCGAACTGTAATTTCTCTCATTGAAAATGATCATTTGAATTTTTTTGAAGGAGTTTGTCATGGACGAATTGCTATCCATCCATCAGGTGAAGCAGGATTTGGGTATGATCCGATTTTTATACCCGATCCTTATATTACAACTTTTGCTGAGATGAGCGAAGAAGACAAAAACAATGTCAGTCATCGAGCAAAAGCAGTTAGAAACCTGATGAGTTATTTCAAGAAGAATTCAGATGAGTTTTCTATTTGAATTCACTTTTGACAAACGATTTGATGATGTCTCCTTTATTGGTATGTAAGACCAAATAGTATGCACCATTATTCAGTCCGGATATATCAGCAGTATAGTTTGATTTGTTTTTAAGTTGTAATTGAAGGAGTTTTGAGCCATCATTTTTTAAGATTTCCAGGTATTGGATTAGTATGTAATCAGGGACACTGATATGTAGCGTATTCTCAGCCGGATTTGGAAATAAAATTGTTTTTGAAGCGAGATTTTGTTGAAAGGAATTTGTCAATTGATCTTCGTCAAGATTTTCGCAGAAGCTGAAGGTGCAAGAATCTTCAATTGTCCCAAATGTGATATAGACGCTTAGCTGGAAGCAATAATCAGCTTTTGATTTTGTCTGTAAGAAAGTATCGGTACCCAGTATTTTGTTGCTGTCCTGCTTTGTAAACCATTTATATGAGTATTGTCTTACCATTCGTTTTTCATTTCCACAGTAATGGCCGGTGTCGAGTACATGAGCAGTATATAATCTGTTTTTATTTGTGGTGTCAAATTCAAAAACTACATCATATCCGGGATTGATTGCGAATAATTTATATGAAGAATCACAGCGATACGGAGAAGTTGAATTTGGCAATTTCACTATTGCATAGTTATTACAGCCACTGAATCGCTTATGAGTTGTAGGATCTATATAGGTATCCCCGGGATCGCAACCGATATAGTAAACATCAGGCTCATCCGGCTTTGGCAATATATAAAATCGCCTTATTGAATCAAATTTACAGCAGTTAGGTCCTGTAAATTCTACCTCGTACTCACCATCAGCAAAAATACTTGCACCATGCCAATCATATGGCACATCCTCCGAGCAGATGTACTTATCTGGTCCTTTGTATTCTGGTTTTGGAAGGACCGTAATTGTCTTACATTTTGGACCTTCTTCGTCACAGATACTGCTTCTGTCTTCATTGCCGATAAATGCTGTTACACATAATGTGTATGGTCCGGGGCCCCACTCATCATCCAGCGTCACTTCACTTTCATTGCCTCCTACAGGGACTCCATCCCAGGTCCACTCATAATATGGATCACAACCGCCCGGCTGATCGTAGACATTCCATTTCTCTCCACAAAATCCCTCACATACCTTATCCTTGCCCATGATATTGCTCAATGGCGATAAATTTGGCGCACCACCGCCTGAAGTTGTTAAACAAAAGTCACAAACATCACCAGCACAACCATCTATGAATAAATAGTACGTTTTACAAGGAATGAGGTTGGCTGTAATTGTAAATGTTCCTGAAGAGCCGCTGCAAAATGGATTACATGCTACTTCTTCACCACAACTACAATCCCCCTGATACCCATTTGTACACCTCGATTATTTACACAATTACTAAATGTAATTGTGATGGTAACTGGTCCACCTGTTGTCACCAAGGCCCACCAATTGGTATTATGTGGAACATATTCTCTTCCAGCACTAGGGCACAATAAATTTGCACCGCAAGGATATAAAGCTGAATGAATATCGAACGTGTTTTGACAGCAATATCCATTCACTTCGTCCAATGAACATAATACGTTTGCCGCAGAACATTCATCTGCTGCTGGTGGTACACACTGTGCATGCAAAATCTTGGATTTGACTACTAATGATGCAACTAATATTATAAATACACTCCGCCGCACGTTGTCAGATTTAAAATATGGTTAGAAAATGATCAGTTATAAAAAAATATCCTACAATAGTATAAATTAATTTTGCTGGTATAACAAAATTATTCATGATTTTATATATTCGTTTTATAGTTAGTTCTGTAAAGTGAAAACAATTTATCAAATAGACCTACCTTATCACTGAAAATTTTTTGAACAAAATTCCTCTATTCGTTTTTATCTTCATATAGTAGATACCTGGCACTAGTTGACCAATGTTAAGTTGGATAGTATAAGGATTTGAATGAACTAAATTTAATTTATTTGCATTCAATACCGGCAAGCCTTGTTGATTGAATATTTGCAATTCTTCTATTTTCAAGTCTAGCGGGTAAAATAGATAAATTGCCTGATTTGCAGGATTCGGAATGAGTTGAATGGATGTTTTTTGTTTTTCTATTTCATTAAATCCAACAATGTCATCTTCATTTATTGAATCGCATAACACTTGAATACATTCTTTATAAATTTTACCATATTTTATTCGGACTATTCGATCTACACAATAGTCATTATTACCGGTCACTTCTAAAGTATCTGTTAGGCTAAGTGTAATACCTGGATTGGATTTGAGGTACCATCTGTAATTAAACTCATATTTGATCAATGTGTCATTGCCACAGTAGTGGGTTGTATCCACCGTTTGGACATGCATTATTTTTTTTCCATACCTTAATTCACCTTTGATGGTGCTTTGAAATTCAGGGTAAATAGCAAATAAATGATAGCTGGAATCACAGGCCCATTCTTTCGAGCTTTTTGGTAATTTTACCAATACAGGATTTGCGCAGGATTTATAATATGTTTTTGTAATGGTATCTTGATAGTAATCAGAATTCGTGCAAGCTATGTAATAAACGGTATCAGTGAGAGGTGTCGGCAGGGTAAGAAATTGGACTATAGAATCATATTTACAGCAGTTAGCCTCAATAAAAGTTGCTTTAAAATCTCCTGCCTTGTCAACAGTTACGCCCTGCCATTCAAAAGGAAACCTATCTATGCAAATGGACCTGTCCGGTCCTCTGTACTCAATTCTTGGGTTAATTAATATGGTTTTGCATGTGGGACCTGATTGATTACATATGCTGCTTTTATTTCCATCTCCTACGTATGCATTTACGCAAAGAGTATAGCTTCCTGGTCCCCATTCATCATCTAAAGTTAATTCTCTTGCATTATTTCCGACGACCTTACCGTCCCATGTCCATTCAAAGAAGTGGGGACAATTATCTGATAATTCATGAACGGACCACGTTGTATTGCAAAAGCCTTCGCATATATTTCCTGTGCCAATAATATCGCCTAAAGCTGAAAGTTGAGGCGAATCTCCTCCTGTGATGTTCAAACAAAAATCGCATACTTCTCCGCTACAACCATCAATAAAAAAATAATATTTTTTGCATGCTTCTAAGTTTGCACTAATTTCTAATGTACCTGAAGGCCCGCTGCAGAACGGATTACATGCCAATTCTTCTCCGCAATTACAATCTCCCCAAATACCAAATTGTAGTCCCTGATTGTTGGTACAGTTGTTTATAGATATGGAAATCTTAATTTCTCCACCTGAGGTCACAAATGCCCACCAACTTGTGTTATGTGGAGCTCCTCCTGCATTACATAAAGCATTTCTACCACAGGGATAGTCGTCAGGGTTTTCGACTTGAATGTTTTGACAACAATAACTATTGAGTTCTTGCAGAGAACACAATACTGTGGCTTTTTCACAACTGCTAGCAGAAATTGGGTCACATTGTGCATGAAGATGATTCGTTGAAAATAATAATTGAATCAGGTACAAATAAATTACGTATTTCATATACTGTGATATTAATGGTTTCCAAAGTATTGGTCAATAGTCAGATATTGTGAATCGGATCTATCTTCCATTCTTTTAGGTGCATTTTCCGAAAATTGAAAATAAAGCCTAACTTAAGGATAAAGTCAAATGCCTTACCACAAATATAGTTATATATTCGAATTATTTATTTATTTTAAACATTATTTATAAGCTAAAATTCAAATAATCCATTGCCTTCTCAAAAGATCATGACAAATAGATTGATAGTTGTTAAGTTGGGGGGGGTTATTTGAATTCACTTTTGACAAACGATTTGATGATGTCTCCTTTATTGGTATGTAAGACCAAATAGTATGCACCATTATTCAGTCCGGATATATCAGCAGTATAGTTTGATTTGTTTTTAAGTTGTAATTGAAGGAGTTTTGAGCCATCATTTTTTAAGATTTCCAGGTATTGGATTAGTATGTAATCAGGGACACTGATATGTAGCGTATTCTCAGCCGGATTTGGAAATAAAATTGTTTTTGAAGCGAGATTTTGTTGAAAGGAATTTGTCAATTGATCTTCGTCAAGATTTTCGCAGAAGCTGAAGGTGCAAGAATCTTCAATTGTCCCAAATGTGATATAGACGCTTAGCTGGAAGCAATAATCAGCTTTTGATTTTGTCAGTAAGAAAGTATCGGTACCCAGTATTTTGTTGCTGTCCTGCTTTGTAAACCATTTATATGAGTATTGTCTTACCATTCGTTTTTCATTTCCACAGTAATGGCCGGTGTCGAGTACATATGCAGTATATAATCTGTTTTTATTTGTGGTGTCAAATTCAAAAACTACATCATATCCGGGATTGATTGCGAATAATTTATATGCAGAATCACAGTGAGTTTCATCAGATTTGCCGGGTAGTATCACTAATGTATTGTTCTGGCAAGAACTGTATTTTTTATTGATGATGGTATCGGTATACACGGATGAATTATCGCAAGCTATGTGGTAATAGATTCCGGTATCGGCACGTGGTAAGATATGAAACTGGACCACTGAATCATATTTGCAACAATTTAAACCTTTGAATTCAGATCTACAAATACTATCAGAGCTAATCATTTTTCCATGCCAGTTGTAGGGCAAATCTTCCATACAGATGTACTTATCCGATCCTTTGTAAGTAGGTGAAGGAACGATTGTAATCGTCTTACATGTAGGACCCTCTTCATCGCAGATACTGGTTTTCATTTCATTTCCGATAAATGCAGTAACGCACAGTGTATATGTCCCCGGACCCCAGGTGTCATCGATCATAAGTTCGCTTTCATTTCCTTGTACCGGAACACCATCCCAGGTCCACTCATAATATGGATCACAACCGCCCGGCTGATCATTTACATTCCATCTCTCTCCACAAAATCCCTCACACACCTTATCCTTGCCCATGATATTGCTTAATGGCGATAAATTTGGGGCACTACCACCAGAGGTTGTTAAACAAAAGTCACAAACATCACCATCACAACCATCTATGAATAAATAGTACGTTTTACAGGGAGTGAGCATATAATTTAGCTGAATTATTCCAGATACAGTATCACATTTTGCAATACAATATTTTCCTTCACCACATTCACAATTTTCCCAAACTCCGACTTCCAATCCTTTTCCCAAAGTGCAGTTAGAATAACTGACACTTAACTCAGTTTGACCACCAGTCGTTGAAAAAGCCCACCAGCTGGTGTTTTCCGGGACAAATAATTCTCCTGTATTTATGCAAGTGAACTCTGGTACACAGGGAAACTCGGATCCGTTCCTGATCGGTGAATTCGAACTGCAGAAACTATTTAACTCTGATGCAGAACATATCATATTTGCTTTCCCGCATTTGCTTGCGCCAGGAGTCAAATTTTGTGCAGATGCAGTTTTGACGTAACTTATTGAAATAAAAGCAGTTAAAAATAAAAATAGTTTCATAGTTTTTTTAAAAGATGATAGTTGAATTGTCAAGCTTATTGTTTCAATAAAGACCCTTAAGGATATAGATATGCTTCTTCATAGAATAAATATATTTTAAAAAGCTGTTTCAAGTGAAGGTATAAGCTTTAGTACTTCATATCACGTAATGCTAGAATTTCTTTTTCAGATAAACTTATCTTATTACGAATATGATCGAACAGATCTTTTCTTTCTGCCTGACCTTCTTTAGATACCAGCGTACTAAATTTGAGGATTGTATCCAAACTTAATGCTGATTGTGTCGTAAATCTTTGGTCTGTGGACCTGAGTATATGTGGCATGTCAAAACAGAGGAAAGAAAAATCGACATTTTTGGTTTGAATTAATATGCTTTCGCTTATTGGCGTTATTTCGTTTTGATATACATTTATTGGCGACTTCACTTTATATCCGGGTTCTTCTGTGGTTTTTTCTCCTCGGGCAGCTATCAACTCGAGGTGATCAGTTAGTTGATAGATTACATAAATTAATCTGGCTATCTCATTCCGACTATTAAACTTCCTGAGTAGAACAAAATACTTTATTTGCTCCAATAAATGATCAAACATTTTTGAATGCCAGATTTCTGTTCCTGGAAATCCGTAATAAATTTTAATGCAAGTATTCAGCTTTGTGTGAACTTCAGTATGCATTGCAGCAAGATCTAAATTGACTTTTTCACTATAAGAAGGAAGATTCCAATGTGTCATATTCCAAACACATAACTTGAAACTAAATAGTTCAGGAAAGACCATTAGATGAAATAAAGGAATCTCACCAGCAATATAACAATACTTCAAGTCAGGCATCTCATGGAGTAGTCGCATATGTTTGACTAGATTTTCAAGATAGTCTTCAAATTTTTCTGGTTTTTTCCTCAAGGAATCCAAGTAAAAAGGGACAGGAGAGAGTTTGCTACCGAGATATTGATCTAAGGATATTTGGAGTTCTGTACTCAATAAAATTAAGTCTTCTAAACTGAGTTGAGTTTGCAATTGAATTTTTTTATACATTGCATTTTCTTTGATTCCCAGAATGGAGGCTAATTCGTGTACAGGCTTCTTGAATCGTATTTTCTGAATGGCTTCTTTTAGGAATTCTGCCTGAAATTGTTTCCATCCTTTTGTGTCCATATTTAGTAATTTTAAAGTTTCACAGTACCTTTTGTAAAGATATTACACTTTGTCTGGCCTTGTAGGTCTTTTTTGTAAAAAAATGAGAAACGCAGGCATAAATATTTCCATTTGTGAAATGACTATTGTTGCAATTTTGTAAGGTAGAGTTGATTCAATAACAAATTCTGTTAAAAAAAATTGTATATGAAGATTGCAGTTCGACCAATAATTTTAGGGATAGTAGTTTTTTTGCTTTCTCCGCTTCCAGGAGATGGTCAATTAATTGCACAGTCGCAGAAAAAGCACTCGATCGGAGTAATTTTCGATTGGATGTCTTCTGTAAAAAATGGCTTGAATTCAACCTCAACTCCTAAACAATTTCAATTGTATTACAAGCAAATAACACTTTCATATAGAACAAAAGTCAAACCCAATACTTCTTTGGGTATAGATCTTTTTATCAATATTGACCATTTGGAACATTTGTATCAACCCGAAGCGGATAGATTTTTGGAAGAAAGAATTTATGTGCCTTTAGAATTTACTTTTCTATTTTATAAACACGGTTCGCCTCCATCCAAGAACAGATATAACTCTGACAAATTGTTCATTAATGATGAATGTAGGCTGGAATTGGTAAAAGTCTGGAATCGTCAGAAGAGATTTGGTATTGGTTTCCAATGGAAGGCAGGTTTGGGGGTGGGTGCTTTTCAATACATACATGCGAGACAGAGGTTTAGTGGTACAATCACATTTGAGGGTGATGAACTTCCTCCAGTAGGTGAACTCTTGCCAATATTTGGTGCTATTTTTGATTCTGATGATGCATATGTCGCAAAAGGCACAATCAAACAATCTTCCAGTAAAGATATTGCCATTCAGTTTAAATCGATTCTTGGAGGCGGATTGACAAAGATAGTAACAAATAATTTTGATGTGGGTTTGGGCGTAGATTTGGGATTTAACATATTTACAAGCAATCAGCTAAATTCTTTGATGAAATTTTCCTATCCGGCAGCAAAATTGACTCTGAATTATAATTTTTAATTTATCTAAAGTATAAACTATTAATAGTTGCTGAATTTGGCTTTAATTCTGATGATTTTCGATTTTAATCGCTTGTGAAGGATTAAGTAGAGACCAGGACCATCCAAGTCATTTTTTTTTTCAGAGAGTTGAGTATTAACATGAATATTTCATTGCCCTTGGTTTAAGTTTATATTTTGATTCAGATTAGGTTTTTTTGACAATGGACTGAAATAATTTTGAGTAATCATTATGAGAACACCCTTTATAAAAGTAAATAATTTCGGGTTAAATTAGGTCCATATATCTCCTGCGGAGTGATCTTTAACTGCACCGGTGACAGAAGACAGAACGTTGATTTTACCAAGGATCCGCAGTAATCCAAGGAAGGCGAAAACGATCGCTTCTTTAAAATCAATTAATTGGTAATCTTCAGATGGATTTAATTTTTGTCCAAAATAATGACTTAAACGTTCCATAAGATAAATATTGTGTGCTCCACCTCCGGTGAACAGATAGTTTGCGTTTTCGGTCCCAATGGTCAAAATAAATTTTGAGATCTGTTCTGCTACATGTTCTGTTGCAGTGAACAATAAATCATTGGGTTCAAATCTACTTTCTGAGAGATCATTCAAGTAATGATTTTCAAACCACTCTCGCCCAAGACTTTTTGGTGCCTTCTTATTGAAAAATTCTATTTGATTCCATTTAATATACAATTCTTCAATCAATGTTCCGGATCTCGATATTTCTCCATTTTTGTCAAACGCAAGATTAAGTTTCGAAGCTATTGAATTTAATAAAATATTGCAAGGGCTCATATCACAAGCAAGTCTCTTGTTAGCACTTTTCCATGAAATATTGGAGAAACCACCTAAATTTATACAGCAATCATAATTTGAAAAAAGTATTTCATCACCTAAGGGTACCAGAGGCGCACCTTGCCCGCCCAGCAATACGTCTTGCTGTCTAAAGTTATTTACGACAGGAATATTGACTAGTTCATGAATCCTTTTTCCACTTCCAATCTGAATAGTGATTCCATCTGCCGGACGATGAAAAACCGTATGTCCATGGCTACAAATTAATTCAGGTATTTCAGGTAACCCTAATATGAATTCTTGGAGCTGTGTTCCTATATAGTTTCCATATTTATCATCAAGTTGAGTCAATTGCTGATCACCAGAATAAAAAGCATCACTGAGTTCATGTTTTAATTCATCTGGATATTTAATCGTCAAAGCCTTTATAATTTGGTAGTTCCATTGCTTATTATAGTTGAATTTACAAGCTGCTATATCTAGACCATCAAGCGAAGTACCCGACATTAAACCGATGACGAAATATTCGTTTTTCACATTTATAGAACAATGAAATCCTGAAAATTGTATAGGAAGAAATTATGCTAAACAAAATCGCCCTCAAGGTGAGGGCGATTTTTATCTAGAGTTCGATAATTTATTTTACACCATGCATCATTTTTTGAAGCCACTTGGACATCAATAATAATATAATTCCAGCAATGCCAGCCATCACAACAAAAAGCAAGAAAAAGTCATATGTATTATTCATCGCATAACCCAGGAAAGAACTCGGTTTGCCTTCCTGTGGATAAAGTGCGGACAACATACCTGCAAATTTATTTGCAGTCGCATTTGCCAAAAACCAAACTCCCATCAGCAATGAAGCCAACCTTGCAGGTGCAAGTTTATTGACCATAGAAAGTCCAATAGGGGAAAGACATAATTCGCCAAAAGTGTGGATCAAATACAAACCTGTAAGCCACAGGATGCTTACTTTAGATGTTGGATCTGTTCCTTTTACTCCAAATGAAATGTAGAGATAACCCAATGCAAGAAGTAATAATCCAATAGCTTGTTTAGTAGGAGATGAAGGTTGTTTGTCACCCATTTTGAGCCACAATGCCGAAAAGACTGGAGCAAATATTACTACAAATACAGCATTGAAACTATTGAACCAACTTGCAGGCATTTCCCACCCAAGAATATTTCTGTTTGTTTGTTCATCTGCAAAAAATGTCAGTGATGCCCCTGCTTGTTCAAATGCACTCCAAAAGAAAATGACAAAAAATGCTGCAATAAAAATAACCCATATTCGATCTTTTTCCACCGCGCTCAGGGATTTATCCAAAATGATAGTTGCCGGTATACTTATGGCAAAACCAAATATCATGGAGCCAAAAAAATCAAAGCCTATGACATAGTAAAATAATAGTGCAAGTAACAAAGATCCACCTATAATCATAGCTAGCTGCGCATTGTCAAATTTCATTTCTGCAGATGAGCTCTCATCAGCTTTTAGTCTTGCTCGATTCGGCTCTTCACCTATTTGGTATCCGGTCGGAGAAACCAAATATTTATTTTTCATCCAGTAAAAAGATGCTGTACTTACCAACATTCCAACACCGGCTGCAAAAAATCCCCATTTGAAAGCGATATTTTCTCCCAGATAGCCACAGATCAAAGGGGCAATAAACGCACCCAGATTGATACCCATATAAAAAACTGTATAGGCACTATCAATTCTTTTGTCATTTTCAGGATAGAGCTGTCCAACCATTGTTGAAATATTAGGTTTGAAAAATCCATTTCCAAAAACCAATAATCCCAAACCTATGTACATGATGAGAGAACTGCTGGAGGCACCACTAAAAAATAATGCAAATTGCCCTGCGGCCATAAGTAATCCTCCAAGTATAATCGACTTGCGATTGCCCCAATATCTGTCAGCCATATACCCGCCAATGATCGGAGTCAGATAAACCAGACCTGTAAAACTACCATAAAGCTCTGATGAAAAAGCTTTGTCCATCATCAATTGTTTGGTGAGGAAAAGCACAAGTATGGCGCGCATTCCGTAATAGCTGAACCGCTCCCACATTTCTGTGAAAAATAAGAGATACAATCCTTTTGGGTGTCCGGTTTGACTAGACATAATTAGATGAATTTAATGAATAAATGATTTTTCGTTTGGATAAAATTAACAGGAATCATTGATTCAAGCAGATAAAAGTGATCTTTTTAGGAAAAAATATTTTCAAAGTTTGCGTATTACTGCAATAAGTCTTTGTTTATCATTGATTTACATATCCATGGTCCTTTATATATCATTGTGCTATAAATCTGTACCAAATCCGCTCCGGCTTGGATCCTTTCTTTGACATCTTCCTCAGTTTCAATCCCGCCTGAGCTGATGACCACTAGCTCGTTGGATATGCTTTTGATTTTTTTGAGAACATACAAACTCTTTGATTTAAGGGGAGAGCCACTCAATCCACCGCTTTCTGACGCCAATTTTTTCTCGATCAAGTTTTCTGGTCTATCAATAGTTGTGTTAGTTGCAATGATTCCTGTTAGCTTTTGCTTCAATACCAATGGAACAATCTCTTCTATAGCTTCATCACTGAGGTCTGGTGCAATTTTTAAAAAAACCGGTTTTGGATAATTCTTGCTAAAATTGGATGTTTGAATAGTCTGCAATAATTCGCTCAATAGTGATTTATCTTGGAGTTGTCTCAGATTAGGTGTGTTAGGTGAAGACACATTGATTACAAAATAGTCAACGTGATCATATAATTTTTCAAAGCATATTAAATAATCCTGAGCAGCATTCTCAGTACTGGTCCATTTATTTTTGCCGATATTACCGCCTATAATAAGATTTTTAGGCTTTTTAAAAAATTTTAATTGCCTGACGAGATGATCCACTCCCAGATTATTAAAGCCCATACGATTGATGATTGCTCTGTCTTTGATCAGTCTGAATAATCTCGGTTTTTCATTTCCAGATTGAGCTACAGGTGTCACAGTTCCAACTTCTATAAATGAAAATCCAAGAAGCGCTAGAAGCTCCAACCATTTTCCATCTTTGTCAAATCCGGCAGCTAATCCAATCCTATGTTTAAAATGAAGTCCTGCAACAGTATGGGAATATCTTTCATGGAGATGAATTTGGAAACTTTTTCTTATCAAGAATGAAATTAATGGAATCTTCAATCCGTTGGCGAGCAAATCCATTGCAAAATAATGTGCTTTTTCAGGGTCCATTCTGAAAAACATCAACCTGATCAAAGGCCATATTAATTGCATGGACTACTTATTATTAATGAACAATTTTTAAGCCGAGGGTTTCTACAAAATTTTGGAGCTTAGGATTTGTTTGCAGCATCGCATCGTATTTTTCCTGAGAGCTCCATATTTTTTTGGGTTTGTCCTCTCTTTCTGAAAGTTGAGGATCAACTTCAATGGTAAGCTGAATATTGGCTTGGTTGAAATACTTTCTTACACTCTCTTCAAGATTTAATTCTTGTCTGATGCTTTCTCTCGCTACCATACTTCCACATTTGATCAAGATAATGTTACCATTGAGTTGTAGTTTTACAGTATTCATATTGACACGAAGCAACTGAGAGTCCTGTTTGGATTTGAGTTGTTCCCAAAAATCAAGAAGTGAATCCAGATTCAATTCTTTTTGTTGGGTTTTTTTCTGAATATCTTCTTCGTTAATTTTTTTTCTTAGACTACCAATATCCATTAATTTTGGTAGAGCTGCAGCCGCGTTTTTCTTTTCTACAGGATTCGATTTTAATTCAACAACAGGTTTATTTGTTATACTAATTGTTGAATTTACTTCGGATATGTTTTCCGATGGTGTTGCATTGCTGGTATTATTTGATCTGATTTCCGGGAGTGATTCAGGAATTATATGCTCAGACTTTTTTTTTTCTAAGATAATATTTGTTTCTGTCGAAGTACCTTCAATTTTATACCTCATCGAACAGAGTTTAAGAAATAGTATTTCTATGTGCAACCTGCGGTTGTTTGCTCGGATTAAATTAATTTCCGATTCATTGATCAAGTACAATGCATTTAACAAAAATGTTTCACTACATGCATCTGCTTGTTCTGCAAATTTTTGTTTGCGTGTGGCAATAGAATTCAATAAAGGATCAAGGCTGGCTTCCTTTGTGACAAATAAATTTCTCATGTGATTCGCAAGACCTTCAGTGATGACTTGAACATCAAAGCCATTGGCGATCAATTGGTCTAATAATATTAAAGCTCGGGTCCTGTTTTCTGTTAAAAATGCCTCAGTGATTTGGAAAAAGTTATCATCGTCCAGAATATTCAAGTTATTGAGTACATCTTGTCGAGCAATATTCTTTCCTGAAAAATTGACTATACGGTCGAACATACTCAATGCATCACGCATCCCTCCGTCAGATTTTTGTGCGATGAGATATAATGCATCTTCTGACGAAGTGATCTTTTCTTTATCACTAATCATTTGCAATTGTTGCACAATGACTTGATCACTTATCCGCTTGAAGTCGTAGATTTGACAACGGCTAAGAATAGTAGGCAGTATTTTATGTTTCTCGGTCGTAGCCAGAATAAATTTCGCATAGGGCGGAGGTTCTTCCAATGTCTTGAGAAATGCATTAAAAGCTTGCTGACTCAGCATATGGACTTCATCTACAATATAGATCTTGAATTTTCCATATTGTGGTTGATAGCGCACGTGTTCGATTAATCCTCTGATATCTTCTACGCTGTTATTTGATGCGGCATCCAGTTCAAAAATATTGAAGGAAGTATTTTCTTGAAATGCAATACATGTTTTGCATTCATTGCAAGGTTCCCAATCTGCTGTAGGATTTTCACAGTTGAGGACTCTAGCTAAAATTCTAGCGCATGTTGTTTTTCCAACACCTCTTGGACCACAAAATAAAAAAGCATGAGCTACCTTTTCATTTTTCAATGCGTTCTTCAAAGTATTGGAAATGTGTTCCTGTCCCATCACATCAGCCCACCTGAGTGGCCTGTATTTTCTGGCAGAAACTACAAATGGATCCATAAATTTGGCAACTTTAAAGGCCCAAAAATACTTTGATTCAGCCAAAGAGTGGATACATTCTGTAAAATTGTCAAACGGATTGTCCCATTTCCAAAGTTTCCAAGCCGTTTGAGACTATTAATTCAAAAATTCGGGGTTCCATACCAGTTGCCTTCTTATAAAAGTCCGAAATATCCTCAGTGTAGGAACGGATATCATCTCGTCTCACCAGGTGCAGGGTACTCCCCCCAAATCCACCTCCCATCATACGAGCACCGGTGGCACGTGGATCGGTCTTGGCAAAACTCACCAGGTAGTCCAGTTCAGCACAACTCACACAATATAAATCCTTTAATCCCGCATGTCCGGCTAAAAGTAACTGTCCGGCAGCTTCAGGATCTTGTCCCAACAGAGCAGAGTCAAATTCTAAAACTCTCTGATTTTCTTCTACAACGTACTGCAGAAGCCTTTTTTCTATATCGTCCAATAAAGAGTAACAAGCTTGAAGGCAATCATTTTCAATATCCCGGATTGAAGACCATGTTGGATAGTGTAAGCTGATTTTTGAAACAATACTACGGCAAGCCCTACTACGGGAATTGTACTCCGAATCCACCAAGGTATGGTGCACCTTGGTATCCACAACGAGCCATTGATAATCTTTAAATTGAACATCTTTGTATTTAAAAGTCCAGTCTTGGCAATCAATCAGTAAGGCCTGATCTTTTCTACCATTAAAAATGCTGATCTGGTCCATCATCCCGCCTTCAAGACCTGAATGTCTTTCACCTCTGATGGCAATATGCATCAAGTCCGATTTATTGATTTTGAGGTCCAAGAATTCATTTAGGACAAATGCGAAACCACAACTGATAGCAGAAGAAGATGACAACCCTGCACCGCTGGGCAAGTCAGCTCCAAATGAGACTTTTATCTTGGGGAGTTTGTCATTGATCAAATTCAGTTCTTTCAACACTCCATCAAAATAGACTAGCCAGTCTGGTATGACGGATCTTTGATTTTGTATAAAGATTTGATTCCTGTCCAAAGCATGTATTGAGAATTTGGTATCCTCTTCCGCAAGAAAGTAGACGGCTTTGTCAATCGCGGCAGGGAAACACAAGCCTCGATTGTAGTCTGTATGCTCTCCAATGAGATTGATTCTCCCGGGAGACCTGACATAAAGCCATTTGCCCTGAGGTCTGGGATTTAGTCGATATAAGTTAATAAAGGAGCTGCTGTCTTGCATCTGCCAAAGCTAAAATCAAATTCGAAAATAATGGGTGGAATTCGGAATGATGTGCTAAATTTGCATCCCGTTTTAAAGGGTCGGATGGCCGAGTGGCTAGGCAGAGCTCTGCAAAAGCTCCTACAGCGGTTCGAATCCGCTTTCGACCTCTAGTAGAAAGACCTCTTGCAAATCATTTTGGAAGAGGTCTTTTTATTTGTCAGCGCAAGCATTTTCTGTTAATCAGCAAAATTTTGAAGCATGTTGCCATCACTTTATATTCAAAACGAAATTGAAATCAAATCTTCTGTAGAGGAGTGTTGGAAGTATTTGGTAGACCCTCAGAAAACCCCATTGTATATGTTTGGCTGTGCTGCTCTGAGTGATTGGAAAGTCGGTGATTCATTGAATTGGGAGGGCGAATATGAAGGAACCAAAATGATATTTGTCAAAGGAATTGTTGAAGCCATTGAGCCTCCTTTTCATTTGCAATATTCGGTGATTGATCCATTGAATCAGGAAATACCGGACATCCCGGATAACTATCTCCATGTCAGCTATTTGATCTCGGATTTGAAGAATGGCAGTTGTCTTTTTCAGGTTAGGCAAGGCGATTATTCCGGCGTAGCCGAAGGAGAAAAAAGGTATCAAGAGGGATTAAATGGTGGATTGGGCTGGATGCCGATATTGGAAAAAATTAAGGAATGTGTAGAAAAGCAACTCTAAAGGAATTAGAAAAAAATAACTGCTACAAATCAGAGTTATAGAAAATTGGAAGTACTTATAATTTAGAATGGAGTAATCTCAGCCAAAGCTCGAACAGGTTTTTCATGGAAAAATGTGTTCAGATCAAATCCTAAGACATCTTTTTGTCAAAATCTTTTGTAGGACAAAGACAATACGCTTACTTTGCAAGACAAAACCAATCCATGGAAATCAAAGAATTCAATAAAGGCAGTAAGGGTAGATGCTTTGTTTATTTCCTGATATTCATCATCTTGTTCGCCATCATGCTTATATATATATATCAGACAGGAAGGGTAACCAAGTTTTAAATATCTGAAGAACCTTACTTAATTGTCATCATCATTCTCAAATAAGAGAATGTTTGCAATTTCATATTGACCTTCTTTTACATAGAGATCTGCTCCTGGCATGGCCAGCCTGACAGCCTCCTGTTGTTTAGTCTTTTCCTGAACCATGGCTTCTATTCCATTTTTCAATAACTGGAGACGCTTGATTTCTGCCTTATACTTGTCTCCGAGTGACATAATTTTTTTCCATCCATTCATAACGAAAGTGTTTTATATAAGAACAAATTTATATATAATAATTTATTAATATGTAAGTCTTTGTAAAAATATTTTAACATATTTATTTTTATTATGTATATATAATTAATAATCAGATATATATAAAATCAAAAAAGAATTGCTCCACTCTGCCTACTTACTGTTTATTCTGACTTGATTTTGATCCATTAGCAAATGTTTTTTGTAATTTTGGCCATCAATCAAAATATTTACTAAAACCATCTTATGATTTTTCACCGCTCAATATTCAATGTTTTATTGATTCTGATTATCTCTAAATCTGCTTGTCTTTACGCGCAGCAAAATATCCTGTACAAAGAGCTGACTCGAAAAATTTCCGACAAACAAACATTTCAAGAGGTGGATCTTTTTTCGAGAACTTCCACCTTAACTGCCAGTCCTGTTGGCCAAGATCAATTGAAGTCAGGGTCGTCTTTTGTTTCTCTCCAATTGAATATGCAAGAGGTACATCATTTGCTGTCTGAGAAACTCAATTTTATTCAGGTGGATGTCATGACACCGGACCGTAAATCATTGAGTCTTTATCTTGAGCGTCAGGAGGTTTTTGGAGAAGAATCCAGAATTCTAGATTCTGACCATAAAATCATAGGGGAAACATCAGGTGGAGTTTATTACAGGGGCGTTGCAATTGGCCTCCCTCAGAGTCTAGTGGCCCTGAGTATTTTTGAGGATCAATTGATAGGGGTTATAAGCCTTCCGGTATCTGGCAATTTAGTCCTCGGAAAATCTAAATCAAGCAGTTCAACAGAATTGTCGCTAAATGCTCATGTACTTTTTTATGAACGTGACTTGATTGCTAAAATGCCTTTTTCATGCGGAACTGAGGAGATTTCACAACTCAATGGAGAGCAACAGCTCTCCGTACAGGGAATTTCTCAACTTCCCGTTTACGATGTGCGATGTAGGAAAGTAAAAGTTCATCTTGAATGTGACTATAAACTTTATCAAGATCAAGCGAGAAGTGTAAATCAAGTCAAAAATTACATGACGGGTTTGTTCAATGTAGTAAAAACCCTTTATTATAATGAATACATCCAAATCGAAATTTCTGATATATTGGTTTGGACAAATCAGGATCCTTATCTCCATACCACTTTGGCCAATATTATTTACCATTATGCAGGTTATCGCAAAGACAACTTCACGGGTAATATCACTCAATTGATAAGTACATTCGAACCACAACAGCCTGGTGGTATCGCATTTGTCGGAACGATTTGTCAAAATTATAATGGACAATCCGGCCCCCATTCATTTGCATTTATCTACAACACCTATTCCAACTTCCCGACTTATTCCTGGAGTGTATATGTAATGGCTCATGAAATGGGTCACAATTATGGTTCCTGGCATACGCATAGTTGCGTTTGGGGAGTCAATAAAAATTCACAATTAGACAACTGTCAGCCGCCAGACCTTGGCTCTTGCGCGTCCGGTCCTGCACCCACAGGTGGTGGCACGATCATGAGTTACTGTCATTTAACCAGTTATGGTATTAATTTCAGCAAAGGATTCGGGAAAGAACCAGGAGATTTATTGAGAAATTCAGTAAGTACCAGATCGTGCTTTGAAGACTTGGTTTCACCACAGACCAATAGGACTACGCTTTCCAAAGTATGGGAAGGGGACAACTTGTATTTAAATGCCGCGCCGAAGCTGGTGAGTTATTTGTACGATTGGTTTCATTATGATTATCCCATCCCTGGAGAAGATTCCAGCTCACTTAAAATAAATTATTCTGGTGTCTATAAACTTGCGATGTCAAACCGATGCACCAATTTTAGTAAATCTGACTCCATTACAATCGCCGACTTTCAGGTGAACCTAGGTTGTCCTGTGCGAAAGGGTAAGCGAGACAGTGTTATCAGTACTCTAACCATGAATGCTGATGATGCTGAATCCAAAGACAGCTTAGTGTTTCCCGCTAACGCTTTCAATGCCATCCCAGCTGCTGCTCTGGATATACTTGTTGTGCTACGTACGAAAATAGCACCGATTGGTAGCTCTTGGACACAAAGTGTAACCATGGCTTACAATGCACCAATCGGTACAAATGTGAGCAATACAAATTATTATCCTAACGAATTTGAACAGTATTATTTCAGCGGCGTAAAAACGTATACAAGGATATTGGGTAGGTTTGACCCAAAAGGTAAATGGGTGTTTTTTGCAAGAGATCTGAGGCCGGAAGTGGGGATCGATGCCAAGGTGACCCAAGAGATTATACTTACATGGAGAATGCCGGACACTGTTGAGGTTTGCGATATTCCACTCTGCGAAGGACAGCCTAGAACATTTGACGCAGGGATCACAGGGGCACAGTATCGATGGTCAACAGGTGACACCACTCAGCAAATTAGCACCAAAACGCAGGGACCGCTTGCTGTAACTGTGACCAAAAACGGTCGAACAAGCTCACACCAGATCCATGTTACCACTAAAACAATTCACTATGATAATCCTCGAGTGATTTGTGCAAACGAAAAAGTCAAAGTTGGCAACCATGAATACAATCTGGGGGGAATTTATATAGATACTCTTTTGGATAGAGATAATTGTGACAGCATCATTACTACAAGACTTACGGTCAAGCCCGTGTACCACACTTTTGACAGCTTGGAGTTGTGTTATGGAGATTTATTTTTGTCTCAACCTCTTTACAATGATACCACTGTGAATTCTAGCTTTACTTCTGATCAAAACTGTGATAGTCTGCACACTACTTTCATTCATGTCAATGCTGAGATAAAAGGATCTGCATCTGTCCAGATCGCTTGTGATGATGAAGGTGCAAGTGTCAATTATTCATTATCTGGAGGTAGTGGAGGATTTACTTTTTTATGGCCTGATGGATTTGATCAGGCAAATAGAACTCAGGTTCACTCAGGGACTTATTTGATTGAAGTCGTGGATGCTGCTGCCTGTACCTGGTTGGATACATTGAAGGTGGCTAACTATGATTCTATTGGCATTACTGTGCTAATTCAAGACATTAAATGTGCCGGCAAGAATGATGGTAGAATTGAGCTCATTCCGGTTTCTGGAACTCAACCATTTTTTATTAATTGGTCCAATGGGAATAATGCTCTGGTTAATGAAAGCCTTGGCCTTGGGAAGTATACCGTGTACATATCTGATCAAAATGGCTGCAAGTATGAAAATATCTTTGAAATACGGTCGCCAGGCTATATTTTCATTGATGTTCAAACCACGCCAAGTCAAGGTAATGATGGTTCGGCAAAAGCAAGTGTTAGCGGAGGAGTCCCACCATACAAATATCTCTGGTCCACACAAGATACTACAGACAAGATTAGTGGGTTGGCCCCGGGGGACTATTCAGTAAGCATTATAGATGCAAATGGTTGCACGGGTATGTATTTTTTTAGTATAAACAGAAGCACCGGGATAGAGAATGTCCAAGACCACAAAGTGATGATTTATCCTAATCCGGCATCCTCATTGATCTTTATTAAAGGGTGGAATGTCAAACCAACTTCTGTGGCCATTTATTCATCATTGGGCAAAAAAGTGGCGGAATTCAAGCAACTTGAAATATCAGATAAATCTCAAGCATTAGAATTGCCATTAGTAAATATTACTGCAGGGATTTATTTTGTTGAGATACTTGAGGGCAATTCTAAGATTATCAGGAAGCTTGTCATTGACAGATCATGATTCTCAAAGGATGAAAGTCCCACTGTTGTCTTAACAATAATACATCGCAACAAATCTGATCTTTAATCAGCGGGCTGAGAAAAGCATGGCTTTACCGGATTTGTATTCTTCTTTGTTTGAAATAAAATAGAAAAGCCCCGGAAATCATTCCGAGGCTATGATGTGGTACCTCCAGGGATCGAACCAGGGACACCAGGATTTTCAGTCCTGTGCTCTACCAACTGAGCTAAGGTACCTTCCACAAACCTCCAGGCGAACCTGTCAGCTTGAATTGGGGTGCAAATATAAAAAATTTTATATTACTTTTACCGCAGACACAAATTTTATACAATGTTACTTGGACGCATGTTATTGGTGCCTTCTATATTGCTTTTGGCATTGAGCATATATTGGGGCATGGTACAAGAACATATGGACATCAGACTCATACTACCAGCCTGTTTGTTGGTGGTTGCACTCTTTGTTTTTCAACACAAAATCAATGATTATAGCTTGGGACGCTGGCCACCAAAACTCGATGAGGATGAGGAGCATTGGATGAGATCTTATGTTCATTTCTACAATAATTTGTCTGATTTCAGGAAAAAGGAGTTTGGCCAAAATCTAGGTCGTGTCTGTGCGCAAACGGATTTTATTGCAAAAGGAATGGAATCTATCCCCCAGGAGATCAAAATGATGGTCATCGCCCCAATGATTTATATGCGACTTCATGAAAACCTTCAGATTTCTGAAAATTTTAAACGCGTAGCATTGTATTTGCATCCTTTTATAACACCGGAACAGAACTATATCCATATTTCAGAGATCCATGATGAAGACGGATTGCTGATTTTCTCATTGGCAGAACTTCAGATTTCTTATAAAGATCCCTTAAGGTATTTTAACTCTGCTTTTTATGAATGGTCTCGTATTTTTTTTGGTATCAATCAACATTTGAAGCCTACAAATATGAGTGATGAATTCATATGGCATTTTGTTGCCGGTCACACCAACATTGAAAAAGAAAGATTAGAAGCTTACATGGGCCAACCGGAAATAGATACGAGTTCGCTCCTGCTTTATACTTGTACATATTTTCAAGAGAATATTCCTGCTGATGTTGCAGCCTGGCACGCTCGCGTGAAAAAGTTTTTTTTCGTCTGATCTATGAGTTTTAAATTCAAGTTATCAGAATTGTATCCTGTGAAAGCTATCTACAGAATGTCTTTGAGAAAAATTGGATTCACATTATTTTTTGGTTTTGCATTTTTAATCAATTTTGGATTTGCATCAGATAGTCTGGCGCGGAGAATGAATGTTCTTATTGTGCCAAGTATCTTTTACACGCCTGATACAAGATGGGGATTTGGAGGAGCGGGTGCTCTATCTTATTATTGGAAGAAAGATAGAGTGCGGAAGTATAAATCCAACTTTAGTTTTGGTGTCTCCTATACACAAAACAAACAAGTGTTAAGTTACATTCCTTATCAATTTTATTTTGAACAGAATAAATATTGGTTGCTTGGTGAATTGGGGTATTACAGGTACGTTTTTAATTATTATGGCATTCAGAGTCCGCCGCAAAATGACTATTTGGAAAAATATTCAGCCAATCTCATCAGGATAAGAATTAATGCTTCAAAGAAAATCCGAGATGGATTGTATCTAGGTTTTAAATACTCTGCAGATGATTTTCGATTTACCAAAAAAGATACGAGCTCACTTCTTTTTAGTCAATATATCATTGGAAATAAAAATGGAAATACCTCTGGAATAGGATTGATTTTTTTGATGGATCATCGCAATCAGGTCAATTATCCCAGCAAAGGTTTTTTGGCTGAATCTGGCTTTACAGTAGATCAACCATTGTGGGGAAGTGATTTTCATTTTGTAAAATTTAACCTTGATTTTGCGCGGTATATTAAATTATACAAATCCCTGGTTATGGCCGGTGGATTTTCATTGCAAATGAGTTCGAATGGTGTACCTTTTCACCAGATGTCTACATTAGGTGGATCTCGTCGGCTGCGCGGTTATTATGATGGGCGCTTTCGTGACCAACATGGAATACTTTCACAAATTGAATTTCGGTTTCCTTTGTTTTACCGATTCAAATTAGCATTATTTGGAGGAGTAGGTACAACCTGGTCTAAACATTCGCGATGGGATGAATTGTACACCATTTATAATTATGGTTTAGGATTGAGGATCCTGTTTGACAAAGATGCTCAGCAGCATCTTAGACTCGACTATGGTTGGGGAATTCAATCTAAAGGATTTTATTTAACTGTTTCGGAAGCATTTTAGCAGGGTTCAATATGAATCAATATATGGCCTAAGTCAGTAAGACGACCCATGAGATAATCTTTGAGATCATGTGCTATATCATGCCCTTGAGCGACAGTAAGATTAGCATCCACCAGGACATGGAGCTCGACATTATAGGCCATTCCTGCTTTCCTAACAAAGCATTTTTCTGTGCCTTTTACTCCGGGAATATCCATTGAGAGTTTCCTTATTTTTTGCACTTGGTCATCATATATCTGTTCTTCCATCAATTCGCCGAGTAGTGGTCTGAAAATCAGATAGGCATTGAAGTATATCACCAAAGCTGCGATGAGTGCAGCCCAATCGTCTAATGCTTCAAAACCAGGACCGAGCAGCAATGCAAGGCTTATTCCCACAAAAGCGGATGCTGATGTAATGGCATCACTGCGATGGTGCCACGCGTCTGCATGTACAGCAGGACTTCCTGATTTTGTGCTTTGACGGATGACGTAACGGTAAGACAGCTCTTTCCAAATGATTATAGCTCCAAGCACCCAAAGCGTATAAGATTCCGGCATACGTTGAGGACTCATGATGTTTAAAATGCTTGTATATGCTATGACAGTTGCAGATATAATAAGGAGCATTACCACGACAAAGGTGACCAGAGTTTCAGCTCTTCCATGTCCAAAAGGGTGGTCTTCGTCGGCAGGTTTGTGGGCAAATTTTAAACCAATCAGTACCAGGAGCGAAGAAAAAATGTCAGTACAGGACTCTATAGCGTCAGCTACTAATGCATAGGAGTGACCTAATATACCTGTGACACCCTTTACCAAAGCGAGTGCTGTATTGGTCAGGAGACTGAATATTGTTGCCTGAATAGCTATATGCTTTTCCTTTTGGTTCATCCCCAACTATGGCTTATAATAGACAACTGAGAACTTGGATTACTCCGGAAAAGATGCATGCTGGATTCGATTGAGTAGCGTGGGGGAGGCTTGAACTCCCGACCTTGCGATTATGAATCGCACGCTCTGACCAGCTGAGCTACCACGCCATAATTTGCAACACAAAAACACCTTCAAGCTGGTGTGTTAAATTGTGTTTTTGCTTCAAGCGCACAGAGAGCTATGAAACGGGACGCAAAAGTAAAGTTTTTCCATGTATTTTATGAGTTTGCTTTAGATATTTATCTCTTACCGGAATTTCTATACAGGCTATTTTGTTTTGAATGTAGAACTTTATCCGATGGAGCCAAACATATTACCGCAAGCGCAAATCGCCTTGTTGAATAACCCTGATGCCGAGAAAGCTTACATTGACCAGATCAGAGAGCGGGTTGAGGAGCTTTTGCAAAACGATCCCGGATTGCTTTTTAGTCATTTATACAGACTTGACATTTCCGAAAAGAAATTGAACCATATCCTTCAAACTATTCCTTCGATGGATGTACCTCAGGCATTTGCTTTGGAAATTTGGCATCGCCAGAAAGAAAGATTAAAAAACAAGATGGAGACACCTGTAAAAAGATTGTCAGAAGATTGGGATTATTAAAACCGAGCTCTTTAGTGGCCGGATTTTCTACTACATTTGCATATCGATCAATACAATCCATCAGAAATCATGCAGGAAGTAAAACTATTTTCAGGAACTGCATCAGAATACCTAGCCAAACTTATAGCTGATTATTATGGTGACACTTTGGGTAATGTGACCGTGAATAAATTTAGCGATGGGGAAATGCAGCCTATCATCAATGAGTCTGTCAGAGGACAGTTTGTATTTTTTATACAAAGCACATTTGCCCCTGCAGATAATATGTTGGAGCTGTTGCTGATGATCGATGCTGCCAAGCGGGCATCAGCAGGATATATTACCGCTGTGATTCCATATTTTGGTTATGCCAGACAAGATCGAAAAGATAAACCAAGGGTACCAATTTCTGCAAAGTTGCTGGCTAATCTGATTGAGGCTGCAGGAGCAGATCGACTTATGACTATGGATTTGCACGCTGACCAGATTCAGGGATTTTTTAATATTCCGGTGGATCACTTGAAGTCGGAAGCAATTTTTATGCCTTATTTGGAGTCGCTCAGCCTGGACAAAGTGGCATTTGCATGTCCGGATGTTGGTGGAGTAAAGCGTGCTCGGGCTTTTGCGAAGTACTTTCAAAAAGATTTGGTGATCTGTGACAAATACAGGAAAAAAGCCAATGAAGTAGAAGGGATTACTGTGATTGGCGATGTTCAAGGAAAAGAGGTTATCCTGATAGATGATATTGTGGATACTGCGGGGACTTTGTGCAAAGCAGCGGATTCACTCATTGAAAAAGGGGCTACCAAAGTATCAGCATTTTGTGCGCATCCGGTGCTTTCGGGCAAGGCCTATGATAACATCGAAAATTCCCAATTGGCTAAGCTCTATGTTACAGACACTATCCCTTTAAAGCAAGCTTCTCCTAAGATTGAAGTACTATCGTCTGCCAAATTATTTGCTAGGGCGATACGGAATACTCATGAACATAGGTCCATTACAGCATTATTTATTGATAAATAATCAAATTTGTCGAAAAAATAATAAAATCTTTCTACCTTTGCGACCCTTAACGCAAATTCGATTAAGATCATGCAAACGGTCAACATAACAGGTCAGGAAAGACCACTTACAGGAAAATCTGCATCAGGAGTATACAGAAGACAGGGTCTAGTGCCATGTGTATTGTACTCTAAAGAAGAAAATATTCAATTCAACACTGCTATGGTTGACTTGAAGCCATTGGTTTACTCTCCGGATTTCAAACTTGCAGATATAAGCATCAATGGAAAAGTGCACCGTTGCATATTGAAAGACTTGCAGTTTCATCCGGTATCTGATTCCTTGATCCACGTAGATTTTCTTAAGTTGGTGCAAGGTACCAAAGTGAAGATCGAAGTTCCGCTCCGTCTGGCAGGTAATGCTGCCGGTGTGAAGTCTGGAGGTAAGTTGATACAAAGAGTTCGATCCATCAAGATCAAGGTGGATCCAGACAATATGGTTTCAGAATTAACTTTAGATGTTTCAGCTTTAGATCTTGGACAATCCATGAGGATCAGAGACATTTCTATTCCAAAAAATGTTGAAATTGTCAATAACGGGGCCATTCCGGTGGTGTCCATCGAGATCCCTCGCGCCCTCAAGAGTGCAGCCGCAGAGGCAGCTGCTCCCAAAGCTGGTGGCAAGGCTCCTGCCAAGAAATAGTTGATTAAAATCCAGACACTTTTTTCCTCTTTATAAACATTCCGCTCATTTCACGGAGAAATGTAGGCAAATACTGAAATAATTGCCTCATTATTAATATCTTGTGATGTAAACTTTTTTTAATTGTATTGACAAAACTGGAACAGTTTTTGAGTGCTCTTCAGGAAGTCAATATTGACCTAAAATTGAATGTTTGTAATGAAAACCTATCTCCAAATTGTGGGACTATCCCTCATTTGCAGCCTATTGCTTATAGGTGCAAGCGAATCGTCGTGGCTTAGATCATCAAAATCTTTATCTGCCCCTTCCAAGAAAAATATTTCAAATACAAAAGTCCTTGCACCAGTACTACCTGTATTGGCTCCAAATGAGGATGAAGTGGATTTTATCAATCCTGTATTGCCGCAACTGGTTATTTGTGGTAACAAAGGTACCGCCAGTATTGAAGTAATAAAGCTTGCCACCGGCAACACGATCAATCATGCAAGGCTCACCATAGATCTGGACAACGGCTTAGAATATGCAGGTAGCTTTACAGCAGGAAATTGCCCTGGTGGGACAGTTAATTTTAGATCTGATCTGTCAAATACAAGTAAGATTGTTTTTGATTTCCCGAACATGAATTTTAACAATTGCCCCTCTATTGTTTTGAAATTTGACATAAAAGTAGATTGTAGCGTACTCGATATATTGGAGGCCAGTCCGAATTCTCAGTTTAATTGGCAATACACAATGACTTACGATGGTGGTGCAGATACCAGAATAGAAACACCTTTGTCAGCAGTTCATAAACCACAGCTCACTTTAAGTAAGCCTGCTTCTGTCATCAGCGCTCCTGGATCTGTAACCGAACGTAGTTTTACAATATGTCAAACAGCTGTAGATGCTTATATCAAAGATACATTGTTGATTACTGAATTAGGCTCTGCAGGTATGAGAGTAAGAGGAATCAGTATAAATAACGGTCCTGAGATCAACACATACATCAGTGGGAATGCAGGTAACCAAAGCATTAAAATACCACCATCCGAGTTCAGCAATGCTGTTTATTCAGGTACAACTCAGTCCGGTAATTCCAATTTGTTTTTAGATGGCCCTGAAGGTGGAGTGCCTGGTTCAAAACCGGAGTGTTTGGTTATCACCGAGATTTTGGAAGTAAATTCGTGTGAAGATATCAATTCTTCTGTCACCGCTTTTTGGGGATGTGAAGGTACCTATTGCGCTTCCAGCGAAACTATTCATCCGGGAATTGAGATAGATATTAATGCCGGAGCAAAACTCGCTGTTTCAGAAAATTTTTCGAATGAACTATGTCCCGGGTTGAATTATCAACGCGAACTCAAAGTGACAAATATTGGAAAAGGAACTGCGAAAAATATTGATTTTGACATTTATCTGAGTACTACAGGAATACAACCTGCGCTCAATTGTAATGGTAATGCTTTGGATGTTGAGTCCTACCAAATCAGTGTAAACGGAGGTCCGTTTCAATCTATCATACCTACATCAAATTATTCCATAAATGACTGTAGTTCATTTTTAGGATGTTTTGCAGGTGAGCCCGCACACGTGTTATCCACTCTGCGACTACCTGATTTAGCAGCAGGTGACTCAGTAAAAATTAAATATATCAAGAAAATGTGTTGCCCCACTCAAGCGGGATATTATTATGCTTTAGGAGAGGCAGCTCGTGCAAGATTTACTGATAATTGTGGTACACCGCTTTTGATGCTGCCTGTCGAAATGTCACAGATATATGCATTGAGCAGATCAGGAATTCAGAACGAATCCGTTACTGATGTGAATCCGGGACAATTGTTTTCGATCAATCTGATTTATCACGAACTGAGCTTTAGCAATTACAATAATAATTCGGAAGTGATATTCAAATTGAAGATTCCTGATGGTGTGATTTGGAGTGGTAGCCAAGATGATTTTAGTTGGAGTGATCCAAGTGGCCTGAGTTGGACAGTAAGTGATTTTAATTATGATGTAGCCACAAAATTGCTAGAAGTAAGATTAAAGGTGATTGATTTTATAAATCTTGGAATCGCGAAAACGAATACGGAGATTTCTTTAAATAATTTGTCTTTTGACTGCAATTCAACGGGATTATCAACAGTCCAAAGAGCATTTGAATATGAAGTAAGATACAACTCAGATCCGAACTGCGCATGTAGTTTTTTGTTGGCAGATGGTTCAGCAAATATGAAAATGCATTGCAGACCAGATCCAAATTGTGATGGTTTGGAGTTTGTGGGATTTTCTATTCAGAGATCTACTTTTGGATTGACGGATGCAAATGATGATGGTGTTGCTGACAATAATAATTTTGTCAATGCCCAAACTCCGGGTGTGAAATATAAAAGAGTAATTACCGGAGATGAGTTGATTTCAGAATTTGTAGGAGTGGTGCGTGATTATGACGGAAATTCCAATTGGCCATTTCTTTATGCAGAAAGTGAATTCGAAAATGCATCAGAAACGCAGTTAGTTTCCGCTCAGTTGACATTATGGACCGCAGGTGGAAGTACGATAATAGATTGTGATAATATTCAAGGTACTTTAACTAATGACAGATGGACTTTTGATTTGAGTATACCAAGCTTGAAGTCGCATTCTTGTGCTGATCCGGATTTGTCAGCAATATCCAGATATAGGAATGGAGATTCTATCTCGCTCAAGGTGAAATACAAAATGATCAAGAATATTCCAGGAGCGGTTATTGAAAATCATTTGAATAATGAATTTTATATTTCATCAATTCCAGATCCAAATGCAAGTTCGAAATACCTATGTGACAATTATACCGGAAATTTTATCTATCATGGATACAAGATGATTTATTTATCTGAACCTGCAGTATTTGCTGGTTGTGAAGAAAAATCAATTGATCTGACATATTATTTCGATACAGAGAATTCTGCAAATCCTGCTGCTTCAAATTTATTTCCAAGGGAATACAGGTCACTCATGAATTTGAATAATATTTACGCTAATATTCCTAGCGGGTTTAATTTTACAAAAGCTGAGGTGACTTTAAGAAAAGGTAGCGGTTCAGGAAAAAGTACTGACATCGGTCCAAGTAGTATATTGCCATCTTCTCAGAACGGAAATCGTTTGGAATTTGATTTGACTTCATTTTATAAATCAAACCAAGTCAATGGTCCTTGGCAAGATCCTGATGATGGTTTTATCATCATTATGAAAATTTTCTCCTCTCCTGAGTGTGACGCCCCGACGGAATCCTATTTGACCGGAGGAGCAAGATCCCAACCGAAAACGATACTGACCACCATTGATCCGAATGGGAATAATTTAGACACTACAGATAATTTATTGAGCAACTATCCTGCTTTTGACCAATTCAAATTTTTCTTTAGCAGACCAGAATTATTTATCCAATCTTCACAGCAAACATTCAATGGAAATTCTGCTAATGTGAGTTGGCCTGTCAATATTACTAATGTCTCTAATAATGCGAACGCAAAAAATATCTGGATCTCGTTTCAGACCAATCCAACTGGTCCACAAATCAGTAAAGTGCTGTTGAATGGCAATGTAGTTACAGTGCAAGGAGGAGGATATTTTGCTCTAGGAGACCTAACAACTTCCATCCAGGAAATGAATTTAGAAGTTTTTGCAAACCAAACAGGAGGATGTCTGTCGGATAGTATTGTCGCAACTGTTGGATGGGCTTGTAATTCCTACCCTCAAAATTTGAACAATCTTACTTGTTCACCAATTAAATTCCCACTCTTTGTAAAGCCATTACATACCAATATGGATGTATCCGTACTACTTCCTGCGGAGAGCAATCCTGTGGAAATTTATGATTTATGCGAAGACATTGAGTTCGTGGTTCAGGTGGATAATATCGGCCAAGCAGAAGCTTCCAATATCCTACTGGACGCATATGTTCCACAGGGAATGGAGCTAATTCCCGGTTCAAGTTATATCCAATACAAAATAGTGAATACAGTTCCACCAACTCCCAATATTAACTCTGGTTCATGGAAAAAAATTGGTGACCCAAGTTTTGTCGGCAATGTTGCTTTAGGTCAAAATTATAGATGGAATGTCACGAGTTTATGGCAAGCAGCAACAGGAAATAATTTGCTGGGAGGTCCCGGTGGTTCGTTTCCATATCAAATACAAAACTTAGACAGCAGCAAATTTTATATTCGATTCCTCGCTCAATCTTCTTGTGGATTTTTAACCGGTACGAGGATACCTTTTGTAGCTTCGGCACAATCACCGTGTCAGTTGGCCGGGACGGACAGGATTTCTTCACTCTTAAAAACCTCAGCTCCAATACACATCATCGATCCAAAGACATTGTACGGAGCTAGGATTAAGTTTGATACAGATACAGTGCGTTTGGATGCCTGTGGGACCAAAAACCCAGTGAAGATTATCTTGTACAATTTTGGTCCGGGATCAACAAGAACTACTGATTCTATTAAGCTTAAATTACCTGTTGGATTTAAATACATAGCGGGTACTTCAAAAAATATACATCAATTTGGAGGGGCAGAACCTGTGGTGATGAATATGGGTTCAAATGGCACAAAACTCTGCTGGGCAATCGGGACCGTAACAACTCCCGGCGACTCTGTGAAATTCGAATTTCAGATTGATGTTGATCCTACTCAATTGCCATGTTCTGGTGTAACACAATTTATGAACATGGTCATTACAACTAGAGATCTCGTATGCGTTGACAATGGAGAAGTTTGTCGCACGCAATTGACTTTGGCTGAAGCAAATCCTCCGGTGACTTATGGTAAAGCATCCTATTCAATCAAATTCCATAATTTAACTTGTCCTGATGCCAGCGGAAAATCAGAATTATCGATGCGAATAAATGTGTCTGGAGCTGCACTGGATGCATCGCAGAATATTCGTGTCAGGTTGGTCCACGACCAGAACTTTAATGGACAATTGGATCCTTCTGAAATTGCAAACGCAGTATTCGCGCAAGCAATATTCCAGGGACCATTCGTCATTGGAAACAATGATGTCAACCAAAAACTGATAGCCGACAGTGTAAAAGTTAAGCATGCTTTCATTTTATTGGATGGAACCTGTTATTGTAGTCCTGTGTGGGTGAAACTCGTTGAACCTTATTGTAAACCGTGTATACCAATTGGTGATTTTGTATGGAATGATACCAATGGTGACGGCATCCAGAATGTGGGAGAAAAAGGAATCAATGGTGTGAGCGTATTTTTATATAATAAAGCCGGTCAGGTCATTGATGCGGATCGGACAAGAACTAAACCGGGTACTTCCGATCAGGATGGGTATTATAAGTTTTGTCAGTGTGCCGGCGAGTATTATATACAGTTTCAGATATCATCATTGACTGCAAGCCCTTATCATGTCGGACTAGACAATACCAAAGATTCTGACGTTTCGCATGCGAATGGACCTAACACTACTAATTATTTCACCGCCCTGGATGATCAGATGTATTGTGATTATGATGCAGGATTTAGTTCAGGATCTCAGGTAGGAGACCATATTTGGATAGATAGAAATTATAATGGAATCCAGGAAGAAAGTGAAACACATCTTCAGGGAGTTACAGTATCAGCATTAAAACCAGACGGCACCCAATTGGCAAAAACCATTTCTGATCAATATGGCAGATATCAATTGACTGCACCGGCTGGTATTGACCTTTACTTTAAATTCCAACTACCTGCCGGCTACCAATTTACTACAGCAAAAAGCGGTACTGATGACAAAGCGGATTCAGATGTGAATGGCAAGATGGGTTACGGTACAACCGCCCTGATGCGTCTCAATGCTGGACAATCCTACATGAACATTGATGCCGGAGCAGTAGGATCTGTCTTGGCGATAGATGATCTCACGGTTAGTGGCAGGGATCTGGAAGATCATATTTTGCTGGAGTGGAATTGTATTTCACCGGCTAATGTGCAATCATACGAACTGGAAAAAATGAATTCTCCTGCTTCTGGCTTCCAGAGTATTTACAAAATCACAGAAGGCATTCAATCTGGGAAGCAGACTTTTGAATACAAGGATGTAAAAGATAAAGGCTTTACTCGAATTCATTATCGTATAAAGCGTACTGACGAAGATGGAAGTTGCCGTTACAGCGAAATCGTAGGCATTGATATTCAGGTAGGTGGAGCTTACTGTACTATCAATCCTAATCCTGTAGTTGATCATCTGAGTCTCAATATCTACCATCCTAGTTCAGAGCTTGTGAGTTTGCGAATTATTTCAATGGACGGTTCCAGAACAATGCAGTTGGATAAAAAATTAAAACTCAAAAATGGAAGTATTCAAAAATCTTATTCTCTTTCAACTTTGACGCCGGGAATATACTGGTTAGAGATTAGTGGTTCGGAAGGAAATGTTTGGTATGAGAAGTTTATCAAACAATAGGCGATTTGATTCTTTTGCTCAATGAAGAAAAAAGAAGATGAAAAAACTCTTCATAAGTTTTGTTTGAATGTTGAATGAATGTAAAGAAAAAGGCGTCCTTTGAGACGCCTTTTTTTGTGCCGAAAGTGGGACTCGAACCCACACGAATTTGAGGTTCACTGGATTTTGAGTCCAGCGCGTCTACCAGTTCCGCCATTTCGGCTGAAAGATCCGGAACGGAAGGCAAAGGTAATCAACTCTGGATTACGCGAAAGCTCCCAACAAAAAAAATTAACGGCTTTCTTTTTTCTTAGGATTTAACGGTACGGGGTCTTCACCACAACCTCCCCAGGGATGGCATCTACTGATTCTTTTCATTCCAAGCCAAAGGCCTTTAAATGTGCCCCATTCTTTTACGGACTGCAACATGTAATTAGAACAAGTAGGGTCAAATCTGCAGTTTTTGCCCAATAGAGGCGAAAGTAAGATTTGGTATAAACGAACCGGAACGATAATCAGATATTTGAACATATCGCAAATGAAAAGGAGAAGACCGGCACAAATGTTTAAAAAACCCGACTTATGTGGCTTTTTGCTTCGTACATTTACTGCCTAAAATTTAAAACATGCACTTCAGTTTGACCGAAGACCAGATAGCTGTACAACATGCTGCTAGAGATTTTGCACAGCAAGAACTATTGCCGGGTGTAATCGCCAGAGATGCAGCAATGAAATTTCCTGAAGAAGAAGTGAGGAAGATGGCAGAAATGGGATTTCTCGGTATGATGGTGTCTCCGGAATATGGCGGCGGCGGAATGGATACAATATCCTATGTATTGGCAATGACTGAGATATCAAAAGTTGATAATTCCTGTTCCGTAATCATGTCTGTGAATAACAGCTTAGTCTGTTGGGGACTTGAAAAAATGGGAACTGAAGAACAAAAGAAAAAGTACCTCCCAAAATTAGCTTCCGGTGAATGGATTGGTTCATTTTGTCTGTCTGAGCCTGAAGCCGGCTCAGATGCAACCAGCCAAAAAACCACGGCCATTGATAAAGGTGATCATTACCTTTTGAATGGTACAAAAAACTGGATTACAAATGGAGGTTCTTCTCAAGTACATTTGGTGATGGCACAGGTGGATCCTAGTTTAGGACATAGGGGAATCTGTACCTTTATCGTCGAAACGAATTGGCCGGGTGTAGTCATTGGAGCTAAAGAAGACAAACTTGGCATCAGGTCATCTGACACACATACGATCATGTATAATGATGTCATAGTGCCCAAGGAGAATCTATTGGGACCGGCAGGGGACGGATTTAAATTCGCCATGAAAACTCTAACGGGTGGCAGGATAGGAATAGCATCACAGGCACTTGGTATCGCATCAGGAGCTTTTGAAAGGGCTGTTGCTTATAGTAAAGAAAGAAAAACTTTCGGGGTGCCCATTTCAAATCATCAAGCTATTGCTTTCAAGATAGCAGATATGGGTACTGAAGTCGAAGCTGCACGCTTAATGGTTTTGAGAGCAGCATGGATGAAAGATCAAAACATGGATTTTTCTGTTGCAGCCAGTATGGCAAAACTTTATGCTTCAGATGTCGCTATGAGACAAACCGTCGAAGCTGTGCAGATACACGGGGGGTACGGCTTTGTAAAAGAGTATCATGTAGAAAGACTTATGCGTGATGCCAAGATCACTCAAATCTATGAGGGAACTTCTGAGGTGCAACGAATTGTTATATCTAGAGCCATATTGCAGGGTCAACTTTACCAACCAATGTGGAATATGAATGCATAAATGTTGAATAATTCATGGAACATAGGTAAGTTTTTTGGCATCCCTGCCAGGATACATTGGTCATTTTTGTTGATCATAGCTTACACGGCGGGATCTGCACTTCAGGAAGGAAAAAATTGGCATTCTATTTTAGTAGAAGTAGTTTTTGTACTGACAGTTTTTTTATGTGTGCTTTTGCACGAATATGGACATGCAATAACTGCAAAAAAATACGATATTCAGACGGAAGACATCATACTCCTTCCGATAGGAGGAGTGGCTCGTTTGAGAGGATTACCCCAAAAGCCAATACAAGAAGTAGTTATAGCATTGATGGGGCCTGCTGTCAATGTGATAATAGCATTGATATTGTGGATGGGGCTAATGATATTTAAGGTAGATATCATATCTCAGCTGACATTATCTGCTGAGAGCGGGGGAATACAATGGTCTTCACTCGTCCCATATTTGATCATTACCAATGTTCTGTTAGTACTTTTTAACATGATTCCTTGTTTTCCAATGGATGGGGGAAGGGTATTTCGGGCATTACTCTCGATGAAGTGGGGTAAACTTACTGCCACAAAATGGGCGACGCGACTGAGCCAATTGATCTGTATTTTATTTATCTTGGTTGGGTCATATTACAGCTATTGGAATCTAGTGATTATCGGGGTAGTCATATTTCTCATGGGCGCAATGGAATACAGACATGTCGCGTATGATGAAGTGCTCAAAGGAATTACTGTTGGAGAAAGTTGTATCAAAAATTTTAATTCCGTTCCTGAATATTTTGATGTCTCATCAGCATTGAATTTCCCTCCGCAAGATGCTACAGAAAATTTGTTGGTAGTCAATTTGTCCGGAGACGTGAGTGGGAGTGTACCTTTCAAAAAACTAGAACAAACAGCGCGGCAAGAACCAAACACAAGAGTCAATCAAATCAAAAACTCTATCCTGCATTATGTGCATGAAGATGCCATGCTTGCTGAAATTTATCCCCAGGTGAAAGGGAACAGTGACGTGTTGGTTGTCATTAATGGCGCGAATGAAATACTTGGAATTCTGGATCGTCTAACCTTAATGAGGGTGATGAACAGGAACAAATTTTAACTGCTGATCATTATCAATTGATGTGATTTTACCTCAATATTTTTATTTATGAAAATACTGCGAATATTTTTTTATGCTGTGGCTGTAATGCTCGTCTTGAATTCATGCAAAATGCAAGACCCTTCCTGGAATTCTGATTTTCTCATTCCTCTTGCGAAGTCAAAGTTATTGATAAAAGACCTCGTGCCGGATTCACTTGTGAAAGTTTCACAAGACAGTAATGTTCATATTGTCTATTCAAAGGAATTGTATGGTCTTGCTGTTGATTCCATATTTTCTTTTTCTGATACAGGAGTCATACGATCATTCAATATTGACTCACTTTCATTGTTTACAACTGAAACAGATTTTAAAATAACTCTGGGAGATATAGCTAGAAATGCCGGCCTAGCGGGACTTTTAATTTTGGGACAACATGGCAAACAAATTCCCGTACCTGCTATTTCGCCGATCAGTTCACCTGTCCTGCCGTTTGATGGCGATAGTTTGTTTACGACAATGACCTTGAATGAAGGGAATATAGACGTGAGTATGTACAATGGATTACCGATTGAAATTACAAATGTTTTGTTTGATCTTAAAAACAGCTCTGACAATAGTTTGGTGTTGCAAGGCAGTTTCCCTTCGATCCCACCTGGAACAACTATGACTCGAACCTTTCTACTTAATGGAAAAACCATTGAAGGTAAACTCAATGCACAATTGATCAGTTTGTCTTCACCAGGCAGCAATGGAATTCCTGTATTAATTGATACGAACAATTTTATACGAGCGGGATTAAAAGTTTATAACCTGCATCCGATTACCGCTACGGCTGTATTTCCAGCACAAAATCTCATCAATAATGGGCAGAATTTTGTGTTAAAAAATTTACCAGTTTTTCTGAAGGAATCCAAAGCAAAAAGTGGTCAGATCTTGATCAAAATGTTTTCAACCTTAGAGGATTCTATTTATATGACATATCGTCTCCCCAGTGCCACACTCAACGGAGTGCCATTCGAGGTTAAAAAAACGCTTCCACCAGCACCACCGGGAGGACTTTCAAGCTTTGAAAAATTATTTGATTTTTCAGGTTATTTACTCGATCTCTCAGGAAAAAATGGTGATACCATAAATACGGCATACAATGAATTTGTAGTCCGCATAGAATACACAGGAATCAAAAAAACTTTATCCAAGAAGGACAGTATTTATGCCCAGCTGTCTTTCCTCAATTTGAAGCCGGAATATGCACGTGGGTATCTGGGAAATCAAACATTCGATTATGGACCTGCAGAAATAGAGATAGATGGCTTGAGCGATATCAATGGTCATTTGGATTTGGCAAATGTTAAATTGGATGTAGAAGCAGAAAACTTCATTGGAGCGGATGCTAGTTTTGAAATCAAGGAATTCTCTTCTGTCAATTCGCGCAATAATAAAACTGTAGATTTAACAGGTTCCTATAATTCAGGTTCTATCACCGTACCTCGAGCGAACGAAGTTCCAGCTCCCGAATTGGTGAGGCCATCCTATACTCAGTTGAACATTGATCAGTCAAATTCAAATATCAAGGAATTTGTTGCAAATCTTCCGGATAAAATAAAATATTCGCTTTTTTTACAAACCAATCCTCAGGGCAACACTGCCAACTATCGGGACTTTGTTTATGACAGAAAGTTTTTAAATCTCAGATTGTTGGTAGATGTTCCACTAGAATTTTCTGCCTCTGGGATAAGTCTAATGGATACAATAGATCTGGATCTGAATTATGATGATGTATCAAAAGTAGAAAGTGCAACTTTATATTTTCTGGCCGACAATTCGTTTCCTATGGATTGTGAATTGCAATTTTATTTGTTTGATCCGGTGCTCTCTACTATGACCGCACTGCTGCCTCAAAATGCAGTCATCAAAGCAGGACTGTATGATCCTGTATTGCAAAAGGTCACAAGTGCTACATTCTCAAAAATTCCTGTTGAATTTACAAAATCAAAAATCGAACAACTTTTTAATTCAAAAAAGATTTTAGCAAAAGCAACATTTTCCACTGCGCCTCCGAATACTCAAGTAAAAATATTCAGTGATGCAGGCATTGATTTAAAAATTACGGGTTTGTTTAATTATTTAATAGACTAGGATGATGAAGAGAATAATTACTTGCATTTTTTTTCTATATTGTTCATTTGTTTCTTGGGCTCAGGGATTGTATGACTTGGATTACCTTGAGTCTCAAGACAAAGCATCTCTATCATTCGGGCTTTATACCAATGTTTCATCTACCGGGCTGAATACAAATTTTGTCTCTAAATTTATCAATGGAGGGTATATAGATGGACAGCTCATTGACGATATTCTGCAACATTTGAACGGTACCCAAACTATTGGTACTGATCTGCGACCTGCTTTATTTTATCAACATTCCGGAAAAAGGATTTTTGGTTCTGACAATATGCATTGGATGCTGCAACTCAGTAGTCGAGGATTTGCTGAAGCAAGTTTTCCATCTGATTTCTTTGAATTGATTTTTTCCGGGAATAAAAATTTTGAAAACAGAACTGCTTATATCCATCCATTCGGATTCCAGTCCATCTTATACCATAAACTTCAAATTGGGCTTTGTAAACAATCTGCCGGACATCGATTTGGAGTATTCTTGGGGCCTGTGTTAGGTAGTTCATATTACAAATCATCCACAGATCGGGGCAGTATTTTTACTGCGCAAGATGGAAGGTATTTAGATTTTGACCTGAAGTGGCAACTTGAGCAAAGTAATCCTGATAAAAATCATTTGATGTCGAATTCAGGAGTTGGCATTGGTGCCGATTTATTTTGGAAATGGAATTTCAGGGAGCATTCTGCATTTATTTTAATGGCTGAAGATTTGGGTGTTATCAGCTGGGATGGTGATGCTCAGATGAGTCAGATTGACTCATCTTTCAGATTTGAAGGTGTAGAAATCGGCTCCATCTTTGATAGTATATTTGTTGAAATTAAATCGGGTTCTGACCTCAAATCAGAGTTTTTGAAAGAACAGAGAAAGAAAATTCCGGCTGCTGTCCTACCTGCATCTCTGAGTTTGGAATTTCGTAGACAATTTTTGAACAATAAGTTTGTTGCAAATCTGTATATTCAGAAATACATCAGCCGATATTCAAAATTTCAAGTTGCGGCTGGATTAAATTATAATATTTGGAATGGATTCCAAGTTGGAGTAACTGGAGGCTTGTCCTCTCATGGAAATTGGTATGCAGGAATACAGATGCATGTATTTAGAAAAGATAATTTCCAGTTGAAGATTACAGCTCCTTCATTGATAAATGTATTTCAGGGAGAAAGAAACTTCGTAGCCATAGGCCAAGTCTTGTTGTCAAAAGCTTTCTAAGCGAATGTAGAAGAACGACTTTCAGGTCAATCATTTGATTGAAGCCGATTCGAATTTTTTACTAGTAACAATAAAGCAAAAAAAAAGGCCCCCAAAATTTGGAAGCCCTTTATGATTGAATTCAATTTTGCAGATCATTTGAACTGTAATAAAATTTCAAATCCAAAAATTGGGTTAAGCATTGTATCATTAATGTCTGCCCCAGAGTTCAATGAGTGCTCTGTTTTTTCTTAAAGCTTTGGTGTCGTACCAGAATACGACTTTTTTGATGATTCTTTTTTTGCCTTCTAAATCAATAACTCTGCTTTCTGAACCTGCTGAAAAATCATTTCTGATATCCACGTCTTGAGTACTGCCATCACCAAAATGAACGGTGACTTTGTGCATATTAATTCCGGCTTTTTTTACTTTAAGTTGAATGGCTGAGAATTCTCCTTCAGCTGCAGTGACAGATATTTCGTCACGATCCAGACTGTAGTTGACCATTGTTTTTCCTAGAATTTCCCAGCGTCCTTGTGGGGGATTCGTTGTGTGTGCAAATGCTTCCGAGCTGTAAACCTGTAGTACAAGGCTAAACAGAAGCATCCAGCCAAGCGATAATTGATTTTTCATTTTATGGATTAATTTTATAAATTTGACAGCTAATTTAACAAAAGGTTTAATCATGAAGTTAGTATCTGCATCAAATTTCATTTTGCTCTTGTGTACATGGGCAGAAATCAATGCTCAGACTTTAAACCTCGATGTTGTATGTAAACTACCTGATGCTCTAAGGGAGTCATCAGCTTTGTGGTTTGATCGGGATGAGAGGGTATTTTATTCACTCAATGACAGTGATAGAAAAAATGAGTTTCATTCGTTTGACAGTACCGGAGCATGGATAGCTACATATCCTATTTCCAATGCCACTAACATTGACTGGGAAGAAATGACTGCGGACGATGAGGGAACCATGTATATCGGTGACTTTGGAAACAACAGCAATAATAGACAGGATTTGAAAATTTATATTTTACCTCATTTTTTTGATCACAAGGATAGTAGCATACATGCTGAAATCATCAGACTGAAGTACGAACGCCAAAGCGCATTCCCTCCTCCGGATGCTTCCAAGAATTTTGACATGGAAGCAATGATTTATTTTAATGATAGCTTGCATCTATTTAGTAAAAACAGGACAACTCCTTATACCGGTATTACTTATCACTATACCATTCCGGCTCTAGCTGGAGATTATACATTATTGCCAAGGGATAGTTTTAATACCGGTGGTGCCAATTATCTTCAGAATTGGGTGGTTGGAGCTGCATTAAGCCCTGATAAAAAATCATTAATATTATTGTCTTACGACAAAATGTGGTTGTTTCGATCATTTGTTGGAAGTAGTTTTTTGCAAGGTAATGTAATGCAGTATAAATTTCCATTTCTTTCTCAAAAGGAAGGTGTCAGTTTTTCAACTAATTCTGATATTTTTATCAGTGAAGAATCAGTACCGGGATCATCTGTAAACGGAAATCTATATCACGCCAAACTCGATTTGACTAGCACTCAAGAGCAGGGTGAATTGAAGAAAAATATCGTCAATACCCAGTTGATTTCTGATAATTACCTCAGGAAAGAATCTTTGGAAGCCGAAATTTATAATCTAAGCGGACAATTGATCATGCGAATTGCTCCTCATGATGAAGTTATCTCATTTACTTCATTTCCTGCAGGCGTTTATTTTATGAAAGAAAATTCAAAATTTAAATCTAAAACTACATTACTGATTAAATATTAGCAAGAAAGGATTCAATTATTTTTTATCTATTCGAGCTGCATTTAACTTTTACAAATGTAACTATATTAGTTCTTTTTAATCACTTTTCCGGGAGTGCCACTCGTACCGGAAGTCCCAGGTTTATTTTTATTCATGGGATCATCAGTCTTCGTATTGCCGGAGCCGGAAGGTTTATTATTGGATCCTGTTGGATTCACTTTGGTGGACTGCACTTTTGGTGCAGGTGGTATATTGTCTATGAGTGTTTTGATTGTTTGGTATTGGCTTGAATATGTTTGTGTGCCTTTGCAATTCAATGCCTTTGCTTTAGACTCAATATTCTTAATTCTGTTTGAAGGATTTGGGTGTGTACTCATCCATTCCGGAGGAGTGGCCTGTCCAGCAATTTTTTTGAAAAACCCTGCTGCACCACTTGCATTGTAAGGAGTCGGGCATAAATATTTTACAGAAAAAGAGTCCGCCTCTGTTTCGTTGTCTCTGCTAAAGCTCAAGCCAACAATTGCGGTTGCTACTTGCTTAACGGTTTCTTTTTTGCCTAAAACGGCATCAGCTAAAACTTGTACTCCTAATATTTTGGTCAGCTGACGGGTAGAATGTCTTTTTGCCGCGTGCGCCATTTCATGTCCCAGAACACCAGCCAATTGATCCTCTGAATCCAGAAACTTCATCAAACCAGTATAGAGAAAAATATATCCTCCCGGAGTTGCAAAAGCGTTTTGCACTTTCGGATCGTTAATGATGCTTATTTTCCAAGCGAAATCTCTGGCATAGCTCACATTGCCTGTAGCGAGTAATTTGCTGACTATCCCTCTCACATAGGAATAAATCTGTTCATTACCTTTTTCAGGGACTATTGGGTATTCTGATGGATTGGCTAGAATTTCATCATATACCTGTTTCCCCAATTCTATGTCTTGTGAGACCGGAAATAAATTTGCATTATCCCAGGTTTTTTTAATCGAACTACATGACCAGACGGAAAAAAAGACTGCCAGAATTGTTATAGTTAAAATGAGGTGGTATAAATTTTTTTTCAGTTTCATTTTTATTAATTTTCTTTTCTGCAAAATACAATAAAATCAGAATGAGGCGGAGCTATCCCCCGTTCTCTCAATTTTCTTGCTAACTGGCCTCTGTGATGGGCAGCATGATGGCTAATATGCAAAAAAATGTCTGAGATAGAATTAGTAAAACTTTTTCCGTCGCTCAATCTCTGATAAGAAATTTCTTCATTCAGTTTTTTTGTAGTCAATACTTCCTGAAGAAATTCTGAATTTTCGGATATCAGTTCATTGCATTCCTCGAAGTTAAAGTAAGCTCGATCAAATGGTCTGTCAATTGTCTTCCTTAATATTCTTCGATACCAGATATTTTCTGCCATCAGAATATGAGTGAAAGTCTTAAATATGAATTCATCAGGATTATCAGGAGCCGGAAAGAGTTTTTCTGCAAATACTTGGTTTGCAGAGTGGCAGATATCCAACAATCTTTTGAAAAAATCTGAATTCATGCTCATTAGACAATTAACGCTTAGAATAGATTAATTAGTTTCAAATTGCATGATTCTGTCTAGTACTGCAAACAATTTGTGGGATGACTCACGGATAGTTTGCAGGACAGAATCGATGGTGGTGATTTTGTCAGCACCGTTCTCAGGCGTGTCATTGGACACAATGGAAGCAGCGAGGATTGTCATATTGCTGTGGTGGGCTACTATCGCTTCCGGTACTGTGGACATGCCAACGATGTCTGCTCCTAATAATTTTATCATCCTGTATTCGGCAGGCGTCTCCAGACTTGGGCCTTGCAATCCAAAATAGACAGCTTGATGAAATTCATATCCAATTTCTTTACATGCTTGGCGTGCCAGGTCCAACTCAAAGCGCGTATATATCTGAGACATATCCGGAAATCTGACTCCTAATCTCTGGTCATAAATACCGCGCAATGGATTTTCCGGATGGAAGTTGATATGATCCTGAATAAAGACAATATCTCCGGCGTGCAAATTAGAATTTACTGTACCTGAGGCATTTGTCAACCAAAGCCTTTTTACCCCCAACGCCTGAAGTATGCGTATCGGATAAGTAACTTGTACCGGTGAATAGCCTTCGTAATAATGCAATCTCCCTGAGAGAATCAGGATCTCTTTGTTTTGCCAACGCGCCAGGATCAATTTACCGATATGGCTTTCTACAGTGGTGGGCACCACATGTGGAATGAATCTGTAAGAAATTTCTTTGACAATTTCTATGTGTTCAGTTAATCCACCCATACCGGTTCCCAAGACCATCGCGTGGTCCGGAATGCTTGGCAATTTTTCTCTTATATAGGAAGCACTTTCGTTGATATCTTCGAATAAACTGTTGTTCATGTTCTTATATTAATCCACGATCATAGTTAAAGTATCCAGCTCCTGCTGTTGCAGATTGACGGGAAGTGAATCATACTCATATTGTTGGTTCCTGAGTTGTGGTTCGAATCCCGCTTCTCTTATTGCATCCTGGATGCCCTGTGCTGTAAAACGATACTGTGCGCCAGCTGCTGATACTACATTTTCTTCTATCATAATACTACCAAAATCATCAGCTCCGGCATGAAGACAGATCTGTGCGGTTCGTTTGCCTACTGTCAACCAGGAGGCCTGAATATGAGTGATATTGGGGAGCATGATCCTAGAGCAAGCTATTGTCCGGATATATTCATCCGCTGTGACAGAATTGCGCGCCCTTTTGAGTTTGACCAACATTGTACCCTCATCTTGAAATGGCCAGGGTATAAAAGCGACAAAGCCTTTGGCATCGACAGGTTTTTGTGACTGGACTTCACGGATTTTTTCGAGGTGTTGGAACCTTTCCAGTAGTGTTTCCACGTGTCCAAACATCATGGTAGCTGAGGTTGTCAGCCGCAATTGGTGAGCTGCAAGCATAACATCGAGCCATTCTTTTGCTCCGCATTTGCCTTTTGAGACCAATCTTCGCACACGATCATCGAGTATCTCCGCGCCCGCTCCGGGTAGGGAGTCCAGACCTGCTTCCATCAGGGATTGCAGGACCTCAGTATGCGATAATTTTTCTAATTTGGCTATATGTGCTATTTCCGGCGGACCTAATGCGTGAAGTTTGAGGTCGGGATACCTGGACTTGAGGTCCATGAACAAACTGCTGTAATAATCCAGACCAAGATCGGGATGATGCCCTCCCTGCAACAAAAGTTGCCTTCCTCCAAATCGATACATTTCATCGATTTTGTTTCGATATTCTTCCGGTTGCGTGATATAAGCCTCCTGATGACCGGGAGGTCTGTAGAAATTGCAAAATTTACAATTGGCAATACAAACATTAGTTGTATTTGAATTGCGGTCGATGATCCAGGTGACTTTTTTTTCAGGCACTGCCTGAAATCTCAGGTAGTCAGCTACCATCATCAGATCGGTAGTAGGAGCTTTTTGAAAAAGCGTCAATCCTTCTTCAGCTGTGAGGAATTCTTTTTTGAGAGCGCGGTTTAAAAGCTGTTTGACAGGCATAATAATTGCTTAAAAAGCTATATCTTTGCGTGGACTTTGTAAAAAGGGAACAGAGTGTTCCCTTTTTTGTTTCCCAAAACTACCGCTTATGGATACAGAAAACATCGCAAATCTGTTGTTGGCGAAATTCCAGGAAGAAAGCTTTATGGATTGTTTTTTGGTGGATATTGAACGATCAGCTAAGAAAATTGCTGTTTTTGTAGACAGTGATTCCGGCATGACGTTTCAAAAGTGTCAACAGTTGAGCCGCTACCTCGAAGGTATCTTTGACGAAAAGAACTGGTTTGGAGACGACTACATCCTGGAGTTGTCATCACCGGGGATTACAAGACCCCTGAGATTTGCCAGGCAATATGTGAAGAATATTGGTCGCTGGATATCAGTAGAGACCACAGACGGCAGTATGTATAAAGGAATGCTCAGTGATGCAGATGAGGAAAAAATTACTGTAAAATGGGAAGAAATCAAAAAAGAGGGGAAGAAAAAAATAAAAGAAGAGAAAGTGTTAATTTTGGAATATAATCAAATTAAAGAAGCTAAAATTCAGATCAAAATATGAAATTGCTCGATACTTTTTCAGAGTTTAAAGCAGGTAAAAATATAGACAGACCAACCATGGTGCGTGTCCTGGAGGACGTATTCCGTTCCTTGATACGCAAGAAGTATGGTTCTGATGACAACTTCAATGTGATTGTCAATGCACAAAAAGGTGACCTTGAAATATGGCGTATCAGGAATATTGTACCCGATGGTGAGGTGACGGATGATCTGAAGGAAATTGCCATCTCAGAAGCACTTGCATTTGATGAGGATTATGAAGTTGGTCAGGAGTGTTTTGAAGAGCTGCACTTTGATGATTTCGGCCGCAGGGCGATCATGGCAGCCAGACAGACTCTTGTGTCCAGAGTAATGGAACTTGAAAAAGATGATGTCTACAAACGATATGCTGAGCGCGAAGGCGAGATAGTCATCGGAGAAGTAAATCAGGTGCTCAAAAGAGAAATTCTAATTATAGATGACGCCACCAACAATGAGCTTATATTGCCACGCACAGAAATGATCAAGGCGGATCATTTTCGCAAAGGTGATATTGTAAGATCAGTGATTAAAAGGGTCGAGTTGAAAAACAACTTACCGGTCATCACACTCAGCCGGACAGATGGCGCTTTCTTACAAAGATTGATGGAACAAGAAGTTCCCGAAATCGAAGACGGGCTGATTGTGATCAAGAAAATCGTGCGATTGCCGGGAGAAAGGGCAAAAGTTGCAGTGGAGTCCTTTGATGACAGGATTGACCCTGTTGGCGCTTGCGTCGGAATGAAAGGGTCAAGAATACACGGAATCGTCCGCGAACTTCGAAATGAGAATATTGACATAGTCAATTTTACCAATAATCTCAATCTCTATATCCAAAGGGCATTGACTCCCGCAAAAGTAAATAACATCGAGATCGATGAAGCCAACAAGCGAGCCAACGTTTATCTTAAAGCAGACCAATTGTCATTGGCCATCGGCAAAGGAGGTGCAAATATCAAATTGGCGTCCAGACTGACCGGTTACGAAATAGATGTTTACAGAGATCAGGAAGAAGGAGAACTGGACGACGTTGACCTAGATGAATTCAAAGACGAAATCGAAGAATGGATCATCGATGCCTTCAAGAGTATAGGTTGTGATACAGCGAGAAGTGTTCTCAATCTGAGTGTAGACGAGTTGATACGCCGAACTGACCTTGAAGAAGAAACAATACAAGATGTCATATCAATTCTGAAAGAAGAGCTCGAAGACTAAACTTCCTGAGATTTCTAAGGAATAAAAAAAATAAGGTAAAGCAGACTAATGACCCGATTATTAATCAAAGTTGCGACAGAGTTTAACCTTGGCTTGCAGACCATTGTGGACCATTTGCAAAAGAAGGGGTTCGAGATCGATCCTCGACCCACTGCAAAGGTGAGCGATGAAATGTATGCTGAGTTGCTCAAAGAATTCCAGGGCTCTATAAAAGAGAAAGAGCAAGCTGCGCAGCTCCAGAAGCCTGCTACACCAGTTAAAGAAAAACCGGCCCCTAAGCTTGATTTTAATCTTTTCGGTGATCCGGTTCCCGAAAAACCAGTGGCAAAGCCAAAGACAGAGCCAAAACAGGAAGAGTTGATTCCTGTTAAAATAGATGAAACTCTCAAGCCAAAACTGAAAGTTGTGGGCAAGATCGAGCTGGAGAAAGCTGAAGAAAAATCTCTTCCGCAGGAAGAGCCGGTAATTGAACCACCGGTTGAAGTAATTACCCCTCCGGTAGCTCCTCAAGAGCTTCCTATACCATCGGCTTCCGAGGAGATCACCAGAATAAAAGCACCTGAGCTCAAAGGCTTGAAAATTCTGGGAAAGATTGATACGAACAAGCTAAAAGAGAAAGAAACTAGAAAAAAGGACGAAAGGAAACCTAATACTCCTGACACTGCCAAGCCCAATACCAATAGTGCAGCGGATGCTGAAAAGAAAAAAAGGAAGCGTAAGCGCAAGAAAATAGGTACACAAGAAGTTGGGTCCGGTCAGAACCAAGGCAACCGGGCAAAAACTGGTGCAGGAGGTGGAGGCTACAAAAAGGAAGAAGCTCCAAAAGAAATTTCTCAAAAGCAGATTGAGGAAAAGATCAAAGCCACAATGGCTCGCCTCAATGTCGGAGGAAAAAATAAAAGACAAAAAATACGTAGGGATAAGCGAGAAGAAATGCGTGAGAAAGCCGAGTTGGCTGAAGCAGCTTCGGATCGTTCGAAAATCCAGTTGACTGAATTCGTGACCGTACAGGAATTATCCAATCTGATGGATGTACCGGTCATTGATGTCATCACGACTTGTATGAATATGGGTATTATTGTATCCATCAACCAAAGACTTGACGCTGAAGTGATTGAGATATTAGCAGAGGAGTTTGGCCATAAGATAGAGTTTATCAGTTCAGAAGAAACAGTAGTAGAAGAGGAAGTAGAAGTAGATGATCCTGCCGACCTCGTCCCTAGGTCGCCGATCGTGACCGTGATGGGTCACGTCGATCATGGAAAAACATCCCTGCTTGACTATATCAGAAAGACAAACGTAGCAAGCGGAGAAGCAGGAGGGATTACTCAGCACATTGGAGCCTACGAAGTTTCAGTAGGACCTGACAACAAGAAAATCACATTCCTTGATACTCCCGGTCACGAGGCTTTTACAGCTATGCGTGCTCGTGGAGCAAAGGTAACTGACGTCGCTGTCATCATAGTGGCAGCAGATGATCACATCATGCCTCAGACCAAAGAGGCCATATCGCATGCTCAGGCAGCCAATGTTCCTATAGTCTTTGCCATCAATAAAATAGATAAGCCCGGTGCAGATCCGGAGAGAATTAAGAACGAACTTTCTCAGATGAATTTCCTCGTAGATTCATGGGGAGGTAAATACTCATCTCAGGAAATTTCTGCCAAGAACGGTATTGGCATAGAAGCACTGCTTGAAAAGATTATTTTGGAAGCAGAGGTACTTGATTTAAAAGCTAATCCGGAAAAATTGGCGATTGGTACTGTACTGGAAGCATCTCTGGACAAAGGGCGAGGTTATGTAGCAAAGCTATTGGTGCAAAATGGAACACTGTATATAGGTGATACAATTTTGGCCGGCGAATTTGCTGGCAAGATCAAGGCGATGTTCAATGAAAGAGGACAAAAGCTCAAAGAAGCAAAAACCTCTTCTCCCGTAATGGTTCTAGGTCTCACAGGTGCCCCTACTGCAGGAGAAAAGTTCAAAGTGATGGAGGACGAATCCGAAGCAAGAGCAGTAGCATCACGCAGATCTCAAATATCAAGAGAACAGGCCAACCGAGCTTCCAAGCGCATATCTTTGGATGAGATTGGAAGAAGGCTTGCATTAGGAAACTTCAAAGAGTTGAAGCTCATTGTCAAGGGTGACGTGGATGGATCCGTAGAAGCCTTGTCAGATAGTTTGATCAAGTTGTCTGTCGAAAAAATACAAGTATCCGTTATTCATAAAGCTGTAGGGCAAATTATAGAATCTGATATCTTGCTCGCCTCAGCTTCCGATGCGATTGTAATTGGATTCCAGGTGAGGCCTTCTGTGGCTGCTAGAAATCTGGCAGAAAAGGAAGGTGTCGAAGTGAAAACGTATTCCATAATCTACGAAGCAATTGAGGAAATCAAACTCGCCATGGAAGGGATGTTGGAACCTACCAAAGAAGAGAAAGTCACCGGTCAGGTGGAAGTGCGTGAAGTATTCAAAATCTCTAAGGTAGGAACAGTAGCGGGGGGATTTGTGATCGATGGAAAAGTCACAAGAAATAATTTTGTTCGCGTAATCCGTGATGGTATTGTGATTTATCCTTCTCGTGAAGGAGGCAATGGGGAATTGGCTTCACTCAAGCGCTTCAAAGAAGATGTTAAAGAAGTGAAAGAAAATATGGAATGTGGTATTTCCGTTAAAAACTTTAATGATATCAAATTAGGAGATATCATAGAAGCTTACGAGATTACAGAGGTAAAACAAAAATTATAATTCCTTTCTGAGTAAACATTTATTCGACGAATCGTTGAATGAAAATTCCTTCTGAAGTTACATCATTTTTGTTGGAGCAAGCTTGGCGCTTCAATCAAAGTTCATTTATTGAAAATGATCCGATATCCATTCCTCACTCTTTTTCAAAAAAGCAAGATATTGAAATCTCTGGTTTTTGGACAGCAATATTGTCTTGGGGAAATCGTAAATCCATCATCAAAAACTGTAATGAGCTGAGCAGATTGATGGATAATGCTCCTCTTGATTTTGTGAAAAATTATCAAGAGAAAGACGGATTAAAATTTAGTAAATTTATTCACAGAACATTTCAGTATGCGGACAGTCTATATTTTTTGCAATTTTTGTCAAGCTGGTACAAAAAGCACTCCTCACTGGAAGATGCGTTTATTCCGGAAGGATTCAATTCCTGTGAATCTGTAGAAAATAGTCTAAACCTGTTTCATGAAAGATTTTTTTATGATGATCCGGACCAAGTGAATCATCGGACACGAAAGCACGTAGCGCAACCTAAATCCGGTTCAAGATGTAAGCGAATGAATATGTTTTTGAGGTGGATGGTGCGCAAAGATAATCGTGGAGTTGATTTTGGTATGTGGAATAAAATCGAAGCGTCACAGTTGAAGATACCATTAGATATTCACGTGGAAAAAACTGCAAGAAAATATGGATTACTCCAGAGGAAAAATTTGGACTGGAAAGCAGTTCTTGAGTTGAGCTCATATTGTTCCGAAATAATACCAGAAGATCCGGGTCTTCTCGATTATGCCTTGTTCGGATTGAGCATTGAGAATAATTAATTTCATTTTTCTACCAAATTTTTATCATGGAGGAACGCCATGAAAGCCAAATTTATTTTATGCAATGATGTTTTGATTCGTATAAAAATTCAGTTACTAAATTTGGCTTTCAGGCAACGAAATTTGATGGTGTAGCCTCTTGTAAAGAAGGGAAAGCTTGAACTAGGGTAAGTTTTGCATTTTTAATTATTACTTGATATGTTTGGACTGCTTACTCTCTAAATTGATACAAACGTGACTTTGGTGTATCATTTCTTTAGAGAATATTTGGTCCATCTAATCTGGACGAGTCGGTATAGTTTTAAAGATTTTTAGAAGTGAAGTAAAAAAATGAGTTAATGAAAATTTATGTGGCTTCAACAAATGGATTTCGCTTACTCGGTAAGGAAGCTCAGAATTTGTTTTGAAATAATGGACAGCTAATTCCCTGAATATATTAGTTTAATGAAGATGAGGAATAATGAGGTTTTAATAAATCCGCAATGTATTAATTTCAGGCTATCACCTGCTCGATTTGCAAGTGCTTTATTGAATATCAATTTTGAGTCATTGTATCTGCAACAGTCTGTTTTGATGAAAAATAATATTAGGTCACTCAACTGGACAGCCAGACTTTATAAAATATGTTGCTTCGAAGTAGTGAATTTTTCTATTTTTGACTACGAAAATGAATGGTATGAATAATAGATTGCTTTTAACCTTATTTGTATGTTTTGGGATTCTGATCGCACCTGAGCTGAGGTCGGAGCATATCATCGGTGGTGATTTGGAGTACCGGTGTTTGGGAAACCATCAGTATGAGATCAGACTCACATTGCGTAGAGATTGCTTTAGCAGTGGTGCTGCATTCGATGATCCGGCTTATGTTGGATTTTTTGATGCTTCAGCTACTTCAATTATTAACAGCGTTGGAAGGTCAGGTATTCTTGATATGAAACTAAGGACAACAGATACGCTCAACGAAATTTTGCAGGCCCGATGTGGCTTTGTTGGAGGAGATGTTTGTGTCCACAAAACGATCTATATTGATACAATATTTTTACCTGAAAGATCAGGAGGTTATTTGGTTGCTTACCAGAGGTGTTGTCGGAATTCTACCATTGCCAATATTTTGGATCCGGGCCAAACAGGATCGACTTTTACGGTTTTTATAAGCGAGGAGTCATTGAAATTATGCAACAATAGTCCACAGCTGAATGATTATCCTCCGATCTATATTTGTGCTGACAATCCTGTCGATTTGGATTTGCATGCAACGGATCTTGAGGGCGATTCTATCGTCTATGAGATGTGTTTGCCTTTTGCCGGAGCTACAGAGATTATGCCCAGGCCGACGCGTCCTGTCACTCCATTTGGAGAAGTGATTTGGTCTGCTGCTTATTCCACTGATAATATGATTGGTGGCAATCCATTTCTTCATATTGAAAGCAATAATGGTCGCATGATTGGGCACACGACTCCTGACATAGCCCAATATTTGGTGTCTTATTGTGTAAAAGAATACCGACATGGACAATTGTTGAGCCTGATGCGAAGGGAATTCCAGTTCAATGTCAGGGCTTGCCAATCAAAACCGGAAGCAGATTTTAATGTTGAAGTCAATAATTGTAAAGACAGTATAGAAGTCAAATGTTTTGACCTCTCCAAAGATAAATATTCTACGATTCAATCGAAAAAATGGAAGGTGACGAGTAGTTTTGGCACATTACAATCCAGTGTGAGCAATCCACTTTTTGTGTTTCCGGGAAGCGGTTCTGCAGAAATAAAATTGATTGTAGAGTCCGCTATCGGATGTCTTGACAGTATTACAAAAACCATCAATTTCAAACCCGTCGTATTTATTCCAAAATCAGATTCTATCCGTATTTGCAAAGGGGACACGACAAGGCTCACGGGTTCCACCGACCCCAATCTTTCACATTTGTGGGAACCAGCTATTTCCCTGAGTTGCAGTAACTGCCCAGATCCTCTTGCATTTCCTTCAAGTTCTACTACTTATACTTTGACATTGAAGGATCAGAATTGTGAAAAGAAGTATTTCATTCCGGTTGATGTACTCAACTGCAGTGCAGACAGTTGTGAAGTGATCGTTAGGCAGAAATGCTTGCCCGCCGGTACAGTCGAGCTCAGAGCGGTGGATTTTCGGAATAATTTGATTGTGCCAAAGTATAGGAAGCATGATCTTGTTTGGTTGGTGATCCCGGGACCTGGAGCTAATCTGATCACTATAAATAATCAAAATCCCGTCATCGTACCGGCCAATAGCCGTGTCAAACTGATATCAAAATTGTACAGTTGGCCTTCAGGGGTACCTAAGACAATAGAGTTTGCCGAGATTTGTCTTAGGGAGTCCATATTGGTTGCGGACCCGCAATGTGCGGGACCATGTGATAATTTTGATTTTATACTTTCTTCCTGTGAAGACGATTATGACGTGGAGAGCGGGTTAAATTTTCCGCTTGCATTATGTCGGTCGATATGCCTTGATCCCTGTACCTATATCATCGCTGTTTTTGAACAAAACGGAAATGTAGTAAATGCATCCGATTACGACATCAGATGGTCGACAGGTGCCACAGGAAATCATGTGACACTGATGGGAGCCTACTATAACAATCTTACCGTGACTGTCAAAAAAGGCGATTGTGTGTGGTATGGAAAGTATATCAAGAGCTGCAAGGATGCTCACAGAATGGTTGGGCAATCTGATGTAACGACTCGAGGATCAGTTTCAGTAGAATCGGAACACTGCGAATCCGGAATCATCAGATTAAATGCCTCCACTCTTCAATTTTATAAACCAAATGGTTTGTCGGGGACTGTGATGGTGTACGACGGCCTTGGATCTGAAATATTCAGGAAAAGCATTTCTAAAGTCTCAGATCATTATGAAATAAACATAGCTGACATCATGGCTTCATACCCTTTGGGGCATTATTTTGTCAGATGGAGTGTAGAAGGTCAAACTGATAAATCGATGCTATTGGGGAAGTAGCTTGTGATAAGAGTCGGAGGAGATAGGGCGACAGGTTGAAAATGGGGATGCTGAGATTTCAATAAATTTTTTATAAAATTAGTGTAGTAGTATTTTCTCTATTATAATTTATTCTGATTTTTGGATGGTGTTGCCAAATCAAATAGCTGGCATTGATTCGTATCCCTTAATCCTTGGATGAACGATTCTTGAGGCTAATAAGTACTGAGGCATATTCAATGAGGTCTTTTGGAATATCTCATATTGAGATGCCTATTTTGTTAATCATTTTTAAGAACTCTTTATTTTGAGGACTTTTGTTTAAATTTGTTTTGGAAATTCTGACTTTATGCTATCAATAGGTATGTGTTCCTATATTTTATTTCTCACATGTTTATTTTAATATAATCCAAAATTATTCCGCTTAATAAAAGGAGTCCAAAAAATGAAATGACACTAATTAAATAAACAAAAAATGTTTTTATATAGGCCGTCCATTTATTTTCAGAAAGAAATTTCCCTAATCCCCAACTGAAATAAATGAAACCAAAATATTCAGAAAATTTAAAAAACAATCTGTTATTTGTAAAATAAGTAAAAGACAAACCTAAAATTCCAATTAACATAAAAAACCCCGTTAAATAGGTGAATAGTACAAAATATTCAAAAAAATTATACTCTTTTTTTCGATAAAGAATTGTTGTAAATGTTGCTAAAAAAATAATTTCAAATAAGTTGGAGTAATTTTGGTGTTCAGTTGCCCAATTCAAAAGACTTAAATAGGTTTCACTTACTACTTTATCTTTATTTTGTAATTCTAATAATTCATCAAAGTGAAACAAATGCTTTATAAAAACGTAAAGAATAGATGTGGCAACCAAATAACCAATAGGTTTAAAATGCTTCGTTCGGTCACCTTCAATAAATCGTCTAATAGAATTTCCAGGATTTGTTAGAAGTTCTTTTGTAGTATAAAAGAATCCATTTTCCAAATGAAAAACTCCATGTTGAATTTCGTGTAATAAGTAATGTTTGTCTATTCTTTTTGAGGTTGAGCAAGTCCCACAGTAAGGACAAAATTTTGTGTCAAAGTTTTTTGAACAATTTTTACAAATTTTCATTTTAAGTTATTATGAATTAAAATTCTTACTAATCTCAGGGGGTGAAAATACCACTTATTTTGTTTTCAAATACAAAATATAAACTGTATAATTCGATAAAATAAATTTTTGAAGGCATGACGGTATTATTTTTTGCAACATTGAATAGGTTGATGAAAAAAGCAGCCCTAAAGTCTTAAGCTAAGCAAAATATGAGCAGGACTTATATCCTTGTTGCAAATCAGGCAGGATGATTCGGATATTGAACCTCAGCGTGAATCCTGCACCAGGGATGTTACAAATGTTTTTGCAAAATCCAGAAGTTTGAATTATTGGTTTGTGATTGAGATAATATACAATTATAAATTCTATAAAGCATCAAACACAAAGCTATCATATGTGCACTATATTCAACTCAGGTTTAAATCGAGGCTAAACTTCGATTAATCTTTATATGTTAGTGGCTCTAATTATAATTTAGTTCCAGTGTCAAATCGCTATACGATTTATCATAGATATTGTTTAGCGTTAATTTAAAAAAGTCAAAATATTTGTCACAGTTCGTTCCAATTCTTCTAATCTAAACTCTTCTTTGCTGTCAATTGCCTCAACTTCAATGAATGTCCCTAGATTTTCAACAACGTCAAAATGAAATTTAACATTGTCAATGAAATATATTTTCCGCCTTTTGTCCACCACTATTTTAACTCCAAGTTGTCTGATCAAAATATTTTTCAATGCAATATTTGGTTCGTGCTGATATAAAATTATTTGAGACTTTTATGAGCCTGAAACATTTTTTCTGTCATAATTTATCAAAGAGTTTTCAATATTTCCTTCTCTTAGTTTTAATCTTCCTTTTTGAACGTTAAAATATGTGTCAATTTGATGGTCAAGTCCTTGAAATTATGGATGAAGCATGAGCAATTTATTTTCGTATTTTTCTATCTCATCAATTTTAGCCTTGAATTCAAAATTATTAATATTCATTTGAATCTTATTATGGATATTTTTTACTGTTTACGGAGATTTGGCAAAATAGCCACTACCGTTAAAATGTGAAAATACTATTTTATTGTTTCCAAATATAAAAATCTTGTAATAATTTGTAGGCACGAATGATAGGACCAATAAAGGCAACATTTTTAAAAATCCTCACATAGTTTGCCGAATAAATAAACGCTTCCACAGATTTAAAACGAGGCAATTTTATGAAAAGTGAGTTTCTTAATTGAAACTATTCCTGGAATCAGCTTATTGGATGCTTAACCAAACTTGAACGTCCATAGGTGGTAAGCTTTGCTCCGAAAAAGAAGGTAAGCATTACTCTGGATTATGCTGAAATAACCAGAGAGAGATCCCCCGCCCCTCATCACCCAAAAAACACTTCAAAACTACTTATAAAAACCCTTCAATTCTTGGCTTCAATAATGTCGCTGAACACTACATAGCGGAAAGCTCATTTTGCTTTTCTGGATTCATTAAGTAAGAAATCTAAGCTTAGCTCTTTGATTGGCTTTTCTCTATACTGCACAATGTATTTGCTGCTAGCCTATAGCAAAAATTAGTCTATAGTATTTTTATGTTGTAACCTAGGCTCAATACTTATTTCGCCATAATTAATTTTTCTATCTGCACGTTGGACTTATTTTTAATTTGTAAAATATATTCCCCCGGCTTTATTTTTTCTGGTATTTCTATAAAATACTGAGCTCCTTCCATTGGTAAGAATTCATTTTTATAGATTTCTATACCTTGAAGGTTTAGCAAAGATAGATTATATTTTTCGTTGGATGATATACGAGATAATAGATAAATTTTTCCTGAACTTGAGGGATTGGGATAGACTACGAATGCTTTATCTTTTTTGTCGATGACATCTTTTGTATTGATGGTGGTATTACATCCCGGGACCAGGCATCCATCACTATCTAAGTGCAAGAGCCATGCTCTTACTGCATAGTTCTGATCCCGATCTCCTGCTATGCCTCCCATGATGATCGTATTATAGTCGGATACTTTTACTTGGGACATTCCCGTTCCTGCGGTGCGTTCTTTGGTCCAACCGAGTGGGATATACTTTCTGGTCCACAGACTATCTCCATTTTCTGAGACTTTATATAGGACAGCATAATTTTCTCTACCACCAACTCTCTGATCATATTGATCTCCAGCGGTGATATATCCTGATCCATCTTTCATCTTATCTGCATAATATATCCATGAATTCATTAACTTAACATCTACTGGTTTTTCATACATAGATCGCTTCCAGATGAGGCTATCGAACTCCGGGCTAAACTTGAGCGTTGTGGGCTTACCATAGTTGGGATCAGGCTCTTTGGTGATGACCCAGTCATAGGCTGACATTACCCATGTATTATCTTCATTTCTAAGTATAGTATAGTTATCTGCTGTGACGAATCCATAATTAAAATTCCCTATATAATCTTGTCTCTTGATAATTTTAAATGTAGAATCCATCTTCATATAAAATAGATTCATTTCTGATGTTATTTCTCCATTTTTTATTTTACTTACTTCACCAACAAATTCATATTCATTTTTTTGATTTTTTGAAACCCAATAAAAAGTCAATTTTTGATTGAATCTTCCTATGCTATCTATTTTAAAATTATTTAAACTGGTATCTATTTCGTACATATAATAGTGAATATCTATTGTATCATTAGGATTAGTTTCAAACATCAAGTTCACTTTTCCATTATGAAAAAATGCTTTACAATAATGTATAAAATAATAATCACCGGGAAATGGGCGTGGGATACGTTTTTTTCTGATTATTTTTGCATTTTTTATATCTATAATGAAAGCTTCATAGTCAGAGTTGTTCTGAGGAGGATATTCATGCAAATTCCAAGAATAAAAATAAAGGCTGTCATTTATTTTTATCATGGGATAATTGGCATCTATATATGGAATACCATCTGAAGAATCTGGAAAGATAGTTTTAGCGATCAACTTTCCATGATAGTCAAACTTTGATAAATAAATATCCCATACTTTATTTCTTCCATTTGAATCTTGAGAAGTAAGCAGTGATCCTAGTATATAAATATAATTTGAGTCATAGGTTACAGCATCAAGATAACATTTATCGTCAATTGCTCCAAGATCTGGTATAATACTAAAATACGAGTGATTCTGGGCTTGTAAATGACTAACAAATATAATAAAAAATATGTACTTCATAAACTGGATATTAAAAAATAGAGGGTTCAAATAAGAACCCTCTATTTATCGAACTTTACTTAATAATTAATTTTTCTATCTGCACGTTGCACTTATTTTTAATTTGTAAAATATATTCCCCCGGATTTATTTTTTCTGGTATTTCTATAAAATACTGAGCTCCTTCCATTGGTAAGAATTCATTTTTATAGATTTCTATACCTTGAAGGTTTAGCAAAGATAGATTATATTTTTCGTTGGATGATATACGAGATAATAGATAAATTTTTCCTGAACTTGAGGGATTGGGATAGACTACGAATGCTTTATCTTTTTTGTCGATGACATCTTTTGTATTGATGGTGGTATTACATCCCGGGACCAGGCATCCATCACTATCTAAGTGCAAGAGCCATGCTCTTACTGCATAGTTCTGATCCCGATCTCCTGCTATGCCTCCCATGATGATCGTATTATAGTCGGATACTTTTACTTGGGACATTCCCGTTCCTGCGGTGCGTTCTTTGGTCCAACCGAGTGGGATATACTTTCTGGTCCACAGACTATCTCCATTTTCTGAGACTTTATATAGGACAGCATAATTTTCTCTACCACCAACTCTCTGATCATATTGATCTCCAGCGGTGATATATCCTGATCCATCTTTCATCTTATCTGCATAATATATCCATGAATTCATTAACTTAACATCTACTGGTTTTTCATACATAGATCGCTTCCAGATGAGGCTATCGAACTCCGGGCTAAACTTGAGCGTTGTGGGCTTACCATAGTTGGGATCAGGCTCTTTGGTGATGACCCAGTCATAGGCTGACATTACCCATGTATTATCTTCATTTCTAAGTATAGTATAGTTATCTGCTGTGACGAATCCATAATTAAAATTCCCTATATAATCTTGTCTCTTGATAATTTTAAATGTAGAATCCATCTTCATATAAAATAGATTCATTTCTGATGTTATTTCTCCATTTTTTATTTTACTTACTTCACCAACAAATTCATATTCATTTTTTTGATTTTTTGAAACCCAATAAAAAGTCAATTTTTGATTGAATCTTCCTATGCTATCTATTTTAAAATTATTTAAACTGGTATCTATTTCGTACATATAATAGTGAATATCTATTGTATCATTAGGATTAGTTTCAAACATCAAGTTCACTTTTCCATTATGAAAAAATGCTTTACAATAATGTATAAAATAATAATCACCGGGAAATGGGCGTGGGATACGTTTTTTTCTGATTATTTTTGCATTTTTTATATCTATAATGAAAGCTTCATAGTCAGAGTTGTTCTGAGGAGGATATTCATGCAAATTCCAAGAATAAAAATAAAGGCTGTCATTTATTTTTATCATGGGATAATTGGCATCTATATATGGAATACCATCTGAAGAATCTGGAAAGATAGTTTTAGCGATCAACTTTCCATGATAGTCAAACTTTGATAAATAAATATCCCATACTTTATTTCTTCCATTTGAATCTTGAGAAGTAAGCAGTGATCCTAGTATATAAATATAATTTGAGTCATAGGTTACAGCATCAAGATAACATTTATCGTCAATTGCTCCAAGATCTGGTATAATACTAAAATAGGAATGATTTTGGGCTTGTAAATGACTAACAAATATAATAAAAAATATATATTTCATAAACTGAAAATTGAAAGATAGAGGGCTGTGGACTTCCTCACTATAGTGGACAAATTGAATACGTATTAGGCTGCTAATATATGAACTTTTTCACAAAAAGCCTCTAATGGAGATTATCCAATTAATAAAAGTTGAATCCATTATGCTTAAACAAAATCTACCCATGTAAAAATGCAATTCCCTAATGCCGAAAGCGATGATAAAAAGCATTTTCCAACTAAATACTCTCGACTGAAAGACTAACAACTATTCTTGGCAACTATCTGCGGGGATGGATTGTTATTAAAAGTTACATTTTTATAAATTGCTTAGTTTTTTTTAATCTCCCATTAATGACTTCAAAATAATAGAGTCCCTGCTTAAGGCTAGAAATATCGATTTTATTACTTTGAATGTCTAAATGCAAAATTCTCTCCCCTAATACATTGTAAATATTTATTTCACAATTTTTTGTCAATTTTTCTTTAAACACTATTCTTAATTCATTAATGGCTGGATTTGGCAATAATTGAAAATACTCATCTTCTGTTTTTATCTCAATATTACTTGTAATAACTTTTCCGTTTTCGTCGATGATCAGATAGAAGCCTTGATAAAATCCGTTCTTGTAAAAATCGAAGATACTGCCTACGACCATTACTTTACCATCCCCGATGTCCTCTATATCAAACACGCGATAATAATAATCTCCGCCATACTCCCAATGACTGACTTGCTTATCATTGACGAATTTCGAGATATAGAATTTATTGGTATAAGGAGCTTTGAATGTGAGGTATTCATCATACACATTAGAGAGAACATAGTAAATATCATTTCTTGGAGTGCTAATGTTGACCAAATCCTTTGGAAGTTTCTCGGGATTAACAAGCTGATTTGAAAGTAGAGGACTGATGCTGTCATTTACCCAAAGATATCTTCGCGCATAGGATTCAGGGAAGTTGTCCTTTAGCACGAAATCATCACCTGCTACGAAAGTGGTATCACTTTCTTTGCGGATTCTTGGATCCAAGAAAAAAACCTGATCCAACATACCTCGATTGAATGCCGGATTAAATTTCTTTACCAGATTGAAATTCGAATCAATGACAAAGATCAGCGGTACTTGTCCTGTAATCAAAAATCTATTTTCGCTTTGAGCTATCAGACCGATTCCAAACTTAAGTGTAAACATTTTTCTTTTTTCCGGATCAGGATCGAGATACTTGTCTGCTTGACCCATTATTTTAAATTTACCATATGAATCCACCTTGATCAAATTCATCTTGTTGGAAAAAGTGCTTCCCGGATTTCTTATGTTTAAGATAAAATAATCATTATTGTTTGCACTAGCTTTGTAACTAATTGACTCGTAAGTTGATATCTCATTAATGTGTATGGAGTCTTTAAAAATCATCTCCTCCGTCGTCAGATTATACATGTAATTAGCTAGAATAATTTTATCAGCTAACACTGACTTCCAAGTGATAATAAAAACATTGCTATATACTAATTTTACATTTATAGGATAGAAAAAATTTAATTGCAATATTGGATTTTGGATAATTTTTGGAATTAATAAGTTTTTTTTATTGATTATCTCTAGATTTTTACTTAATAGGAAGATTTGATTTTCAAATTGATTGATTCTTAACTTTAAATTATCCTGTTCTTCTTCAAATACTATTGCATTTCCATTTTGACTATATAATGGATATAGAGTAAGAATTAGGATGATTAAATTGGAAATTGATTTCATTATATTTAATTTTAAGATAAAATGAGCCAGTAATGAACTGGCTCATTGTGTGAAGAATTTAATTTTCATTTCCGCTATATACCGGAATTCCTACTTTAACATAAAAGTACCAATACCAATTTGCTGGGGTAGTTTGAGTAGGTGGAAAGTAATTATACGTGCAGCTATAGTTCCCAATCACTTGGTATGGAGCTGGGAGATGTGCTTGTAGATTATTTAAGAAGACTTGTAAATAGTTATTCATATCGCTTGCCTGTAAGCACAAAGGTCCACTCGTAGATAAGCATGAAGTTGTATAATGCCAAAAGTCGGTGGACTCAATCTCAATATAATCCCAGATCTGAAATTCGTCAATAATTATATTGTCGCAGCTGCCAACTAAGCCAAAGGATCTAATATCAGTCCAATACTCTAAATTTGATGGCTGGATCAATCCATTGAAATAGGCTCGAGCTACTCTGCCACAGCCCCCACCCAATGGATCTTGAGTATTGTCACACCAAGTACCAGGTACAATTCCAACTGCGTTTAATCCTCCATCAGGATGTAGGTTATTGGGAAAATTTGGAAGAATAATTCCCCCGTTTCCTTCACTGATCAGTTCTACCTTACAATTCTTAATATCTATGTCAATAACTCTGCAATGATTTCCTTCACTTAAGTATGACGCAACCAATGATTCAATTCTTTGCTTTTCTGACTCAGAGATAAATCCATTTACATGAGTAAAGCCAATTGACTGCACAGAAGGAACATCCACAAGCCCAGGATTCGATATGTATGTTGAATTTAGAAAAGTTTCAAATTCACGATAATTTGAAGAACTCAATTGCGTTTGAGTTGGATGTAAGTCCTGTGAAATTGATGCGTTACTTATTTCTTTATTGCAAGAAGCAAAGCAAAATAAAAACAGTAAAATACTAAAAAATACAGATGCATTTTTCATGTTAAAAATATTTAAATTGTTCGACATAATACTACCATAAAGCTGTCAATCTTGTAGGAAGTCTTACCTGACTAGTTCCAAACTGATTTGAGGGCCAGCTGTCAGAATTATTGATATCCCGCTATCAAATTTAAAATTTAAGAAACACTTCTCCGAAGCCTGACTACAGTATTTTGAATAGCAAGTTTTAGTTTTTCTTCTTTTTTATATTGTCATCCAAGGTCATAGTCGCTTTTTCTAGTCTTTTATTTTTGATAGCATTTTTATCATTGCCAAAATGGCAGATATTTATAATTATGAATATCTTGTAGGTAATCGTGGTTACTTTTCTTATTTAAGGTAATTTAGGCCTTAGTGCCAAAGTTAAATAACTTATTTCGTATTTGATAACAAATGAGAGATTTTTTTTCTTTGGGTCGGTATGGTCTATCGGTCAGTTAACGCGCTATCCTTTTGTATCCTGTGCTCATGGGCATATTTAAGTAGTCTTCATAGTGTGATGGCCCAAGGCTTCCTGTATCCCTCACAGATCTTCTCCCGTTTGGTGCAAGTGTGTTGTCTGGCTGTGTATGTCCTAGTGTATAGTGGCATGAGTAAGTGCCGTAGCCCTCTTGCTTTGGTATGCTGTATAATACCAAGCAGACATATATATATACTCATCCAGGGAAGTTCAATCGTGGAAATGTATTCGGCATTCCATTTTTCAGAATGGGGCCAATGAAATCTCTGTGAATTTTATAGAGCTAGTCGGGATCCTAAGATATTGGTGAAATATATCTAAATACTTATGTAGGCAAAACTACATCTTAAGTTTTCATAAACCGTCTTAGATTTTCCAGACTGTTTGCAGCTTCCAAAGTACTCTAATGTAATTGTGTTCTGTGATTGCGGGACAATAGTTTTTTATCAGCAAATAAATGAATGGTATTCTAAACCGGGAGGGTATGGTAGCTATCTGTGATTGATCATTATGTCAATGAATTATGCAAGAGGCAATATTTCAAGCGCTCATTTTAATTCGGCGGCAACTATTGCATTTGCCAGAAAATTTGAATTAAAACAGTTTGTAGCTAAAATTACAAGCTGTGAGCCCTTCAAAGTTGTTGGCCCCAGCAAGTTTGTCTGTTTAATTTGAACATTTGTGTCTGTATATAGTATCTCAGGAATTGGGATTTGCAGTATCTGTATGCCTATACAAATAAATGCAATAGTAGTATGATCTACAATATTTGGCTGGGACCTCCTTTGTCCCTTTGGCATTGCATGAGGAGGCTGAAGGGTCTGGTCCCACCGCGATTGTGCTCGTGGTGGGACGGAACAAAGTGAACCCCGAAAGCCTCCGACTCCACAGTTTGCTGGGGAGTCATGCCAAAAAAAATTTTATACAAGGTCTTGGCGGTTTGTGATGAATTCGGTCTATCTTTTCAGCAAAATCTATAAAATTCCCGCAGAATGCGTATCCGCGAAATTAATGTAATGAGAGGGCCAAACTATTGGTCCGTGAGAAGGCACAAACTTATAGTGATGGTGCTTGACCTGGAAGAAATGGAGCACAAACCAACCAATCTAATCCCGGGATTTTTGGAACGTCTCCAGCACTTACTTCCCGGCACCTACAGCCACAGATGCAGTGTTGGCAAGCCGGGTGGGTTTTTCCAAAGAATACAGGAGGGAACCTGGATGGGACACGTCATCGAGCATATCGCGCTGGAGATCCAATCCATAGCAGGGATGGAGGTCGGATTCGGTAGGACGAGGAGTTATGGTGAAGAAGGTGTGTACCACGTCGTTTTTGATTATCTGGAGGAGAAAGTAGGTGTCTATGCTGGTAAGGCTGCCGTGCGTATCGCACAAGCACTGATCGATGCAAAGGAATATGACCTTACAGAAGATATTCAGGAGATGAGAGAGCTGAGAGAAAAAGAGCGGTTGGGTCCAAGTACGGCATCCATCATCGACGAGGCCATCTCGAGGGGAATCCCATGGATAAGACTCAATAAATACTCCCTCTGTCAGTTGGGCTACGGTATGAATCAAAGGAGGGTGCAAGCCACGGTCACTAGCCAAACAAGTAATATCGGAGTGGAGCTGGCAGGAGACAAAGAAGATACAAAATTCATCCTCAGTCAAGCTGAAATACCCGTGCCAAAAGGTGAAATCATACGTTCTGAATCGGGTCTGAAAGACGCAGTTGACTATTTAAAGTATCCACTGGTCATCAAGCCCATCGACGGCAATCATGGCCGGGGAGTGACGACCGACATCAGGACCTGGGACCAGGCGGTGGTAGCCTTCGAATCGGCAAAGAAAATATCTTCATCAGTGGTGGTAGAACAATTTATCACAGGCGAAGACTTCAGAATCCTGGTAATCAATTACAAGCTGGTCGCTGCTGCCAAGCGTCTTCCGGCAAGGGTCATAGGCGACGGCATATCCACTGTCCAACAGCTAATCGACAAGACAAATGCTGATCCCAGACGAGGATATGGGCACGAGAAAGTGCTGACTTATATAACCATAGACGATATCACGCGCAAGTTGCTGACCATTAAAGGATATTCTCTGGATACTGTGATTTCAAAAGACGAAATACTGGTACTCAAAGACACTGCCAACCTCTCTACAGGCGGTACCTCTGTTGATGTCACAGACATCATGCATCCGTCTGTGATGTTTATGGCTGAAAGGATTTCAAGACTGATAGGACTGGATATCTGCGGTATAGACTACATGTGTGAGGATATCACCAAGCCACAATCCGAAATCGGTGGGGCAGTGATTGAGGTCAATGCCGGTCCGGGTTTCAGGATGCACCTTGCTCCTGCTGAAGGCTTACCAAGAAATGTGGCCGCTCCGGTGATCGATATGTTGTACCCACCGGGCAAACCATCCCGCATACCCATCATTGCAGTAACGGGTACAAATGGCAAAACAACCACGACCAGATTGCTGGCTCATATGGCCAAGCTCAAAGGATTCACTGTAGGATATACGACGACAGACGGCATTTATATCCAGAACCACCTGATGATGCAGGGTGACTGCTCAGGTCCGGGAAGTGCAGAATTTGTACTGAAAGATCCCACTGTCAATTTTGCGGTGTTTGAGACAGCACGTGGCGGAATTCTCAGGGCAGGACTTGGTTACAAAAATTCCAATATCGCCATCGTGACTAATGTGGCTCCTGACCATCTTGGTCTCAAAGGCATCCACACCTTAGAACAGTTGGCCAAAGTGAAAGGTGTAGTCGTGGAATCCGTGCTGCCAGATGGACATGCCATCCTGAACGCTGACGATGACCTGGTCTATGCGATGAGATCGAATTTGGAATGCAAGCTGGCCTACTTTTCGATGGATGAGAATAATCCGCGCATCCAATCTCATATGAAGGCAGGTGGTCTGAGCGCTATCTATGAGAATGGATTTATCACGATTTGCCGTGGTGAATGGAAATTGCGCATCACCAAGGCTGTGAATGTTCCCCTTACCTTCGGTGGCAAGGCGAGTTTTATGATACAGAATGTGCTGCCGACAGTACTCGCAGGATATATTCAGGGATTTGAACTGGATGATATTCGCTCAGCTCTCGAGACCTTCATTCCTTCGCCGGCACAGACGCCCGGTAGACTCAACCTCTTCAACTTCAAGAATTTTGACGTCTTGCTGGACTACGCTCACAACCCCGCAGGATTGACAGCCTTGAAGAAGCTCATAGACAAAATGCCCGGAACGCCTAAAGTGGGCATCATTGCAGGTATAGGTGACAGACGCCAGGAGGATAACGAAGGTATAGGTCGGGTGGCGGCGGAGATGTTCGATGAGATCATCATCAGACAAGACAAGCATTTACGGGGTAGGACTGATCAGGAAATCATCGAAATGATCAGCAATGGTATAAAAAAATTCAATCTCAATAAACCTACCACGATCATTCCAAGTGAAAAAGAAGCGATCCGCTATGCGATCGAAAACGCCAAAACGGGTAGTTTGATCGTGATCTGTAGCGATGTCGTACCTGATGCACTTTCTTTGGTCCAAAAGTATAAGGAGGAAGAGGCAGGAAAATTATATGGATTTACAAAAGATGATATTCCTAATCAATAAAGTTTGCAATGAATTCTGAAGCTTTTCTAAAAAACCATTATATGCCGGCAATACGCAGTATAGCGGCAGATCAAAAACCAATGTGGGGATTAATGGATACCCAGAATATGGTGGAACATATGGCAGACGCATTTCGCAATGCGAATGGCAAGATAGTGTACACCGGCATACTGACCCAGGAGGAAAGAATTCCAAAGATGCAGGAGTTTATCATGAGCGACAAAGAGTTTAAGGAGAATACAAAGAACTTATTGCTGCCTGACCAGCCATTGCCTCACAGGCACGGTAATCTGGATGATGCCTTGGCAGAATTAAACACAGAAGTGAATGATTTTCTTCAATTATTTGACCGACAACCCGAGCTCATCATTCGAAATCCTTTCTTTGGAGACCTGGATTTCGAGCATTGGAAAGCTTTGTTGGTCAAACACGCTCTGCACCATCTCAGACAGTTTGGTGTAAAGCCTGATTTATAGGTTCAGATTGACGTTTGATTTCGGCGGAGAGGTATGGTATTTCTGAGCATGGCAAAGTATCTTTGCAGTAATCAAATTCCCCGTCACACGTGTTAAAAAAGGTTCTAGATGGTCTGTTTTCTATGAAAGCAGGCATGCTGTATGTAGCTATTTTCGCCGTCTCTATTGCGGTGGCGACATTCATTGAAAATGATTTTGGAACCAGTGCTGCTCAAAAACTGGTCTTTAGGGCTCGATGGTTTGAGGTATTGATGTTTGTATTTGCAGCCAGTATTTTACGCAATATTTATTTACACAGGCTGATTCCACAGAAAAAATGGGCTTCTCTGACTTTTCATATGGCTATCATTTGTATTTTGGCTGGTGCAGCTGTGACCAGATTTTTTGGCTTTGAGGGGATGATGCATATTCGTGAAGGGGATTCATCGTCGGAGTTTTTAAGTGCTGAGACGCATCTGAATTTTGCCATTCAGCAGAACGAAAAACTATATCGCATTTCTGAACCTGTATTGTTTGCATCATTGGGGAGAAATTCATTTGAACAGTCCTATCAGATCGGCGATCAACTTTTGCATACGCGCCTGGTTGGCTTCATCCCAAATCCTAAAAATAAACTGGAAGACAGTCCTGAAGGAAAACCGGTGATCAAAGTTGTTGTGGCAGGAAATTCAGGTAGAGAGGAGTTTTTTATTCCATTTGGAGACAAGGGAGTTTATGCCGGCACAAGGATCAATTTTGGGAATGAAGCGATGCCCGGATATCAAAATATATCTCTGGAAAATGATTCTCTCTTTATCACTACCGCAGAAGATGCCAATTATATGGTCATGGCCACTCAGGAGAAAGACAGTGTCAAAGCCGGAATCAAAAAACCCCTCAGACTGCGTGCATTGTATTCCATTGGAAATGCAAACTTGGTGGTACCGGAATACAATTCAAAGGCGACTGTCAAAACATATTCTGAGAATAAGAAGATCAAAAATGAAAGTACCTCAGGCGTGATGCTGGAGATTTCTGACGGCAGCAATATAAAAGTATTGGAACTTTATGGGAGAAAAGGTGAAGAAGGTACACCACAAGTATTTGAAAATGAGAAAGTGAAAGTAGCAGTGAGCTATGGCTCCTCTGTAATGAAATTACCCTTTCAGTTGCACCTGAGAGATTTTCAGATGGACAGATATCCTGGAACAGATAATCCTTCATCTTATGCCAGTGAAATTACTTTGGAGGACAATGAAAAACAAGTATTACGGGATCAGAGGATTTATATGAATCATATTTTGGATTATAGAGGATACCGCTTTTTTCAATCCTCATATGATCCTGATGAGAAAGGAACCTATCTCAGTGTCAATCATGATTTTTGGGGTACATGGATTTCTTACTTGGGATATTTTTTATTGACATTGGGATTGATGATGATCTTTTTTTCAAAAAAGACGAGGTTTTCTTATCTGATACAAAAATTGGATCAAGTGCAAAATCGCGTGGTCAGTGTTGTTTTGATCTTCCTCGTACCCGGATTTATTTATTCTCAAAGTATTCCCGATCCCGCAATTTCGAAAGATCATGCTGATGTGATTTCACGAATGATCATTCAGGATTTTAAAGGAAGGATGAAACCATTTCAGACTTCTGCAAGTGAAGTATTGAGGAAAATTTCCAAGAAATCGGAGCTTTATAATATGTCAGAGTCTCAACTGGTTTTTTCAATGATGATGCAGCCGGAAGAATGGGAGAAAGTACCTCTGATTGATGCCGGTTCACATCCAGATATTTTAAAATTGTTGAATGCAGAAAAAGGCTTGGTCGCCTATCAGAAATTTTTTGATGATAAAGGTGAGTATATCTTAAAGGAGCAGGTTCGCAATGCGCAACATATGAATCCAAAAGATCAGGGGACTTTCGAAAAAGCAATCGTCAAGTTAGATGAAAAGCTGAATATCGCCAATATGATTTTTACTGCTCGGATATTGAAAGTATTTCCGGTAGAAGGAGATCAGAATAATACCTGGGTTTCGCCTTCAGATATTCCGGGAAAAAGTCCGTCAGATGATCAGTTTGGATTTGCCAGAGCATTTATTACCAATTATTTTCCGGCTATCCAGCAAGCGTTGGACACGAAAGATTATTCTGTAGCGAATGATTGGTTGAGGCAGTTGCACGAGGAGCAGCTTAGGGTTTCCGGCAGAGTAGTGCCTTCAGATTCGAAGGTCAAAGCAGAACTTTTATTTAATCAGCTTTCGGTTTTTTCGAAATTGCGAAATGTGTATAGTTTACTGGGGATCATAGTATTATTTGTTTTTTTATACAATGCTATCACGCACAAGCTCAATGCAAAAAAGTTGGCTTCCATCGTTTTGTACATTATGATAGGGGCATTTGTTTTTCATACGATCGGCCTGGCACTTCGCTGGTTTATTTCAGGACATGCGCCCTGGACCAATGGTTATGAATCGATGATTTATATTGCATGGACAACGGTATTGGCAGGTTTGATTTTTTCGAGGAAAAGCCTTGGAGGATTGGCGGCGACATGCGTGTTGGCAGCCACAATATTGTTGGTAGCAGGGATGAGTTGGTTAGACCCTGAAATCACACCATTGGTGCCGGTCTTAAATTCGTACTGGCTCACGATACATGTATCTATGGAAGCCGGATCTTACGGATTTTTGCTGTTAGGTGCAGTGATCGGAATGATGAATCTGATACTGATGATCGCCGCTAGACCGTCCAATATTGAAAGAATAAAACCGGCGATTGTTGAACTGACCATCATCAGTGAAATCACGGTCACCGGAGGATTGATCATGGTAAGTATCGGTACTTATCTTGGTGGTGTGTGGGCAAATGAATCCTGGGGAAGATATTGGGGTTGGGATGCCAAAGAAACCTGGGCTCTTGTGACGACTTTGGTATATGCATTTATTTTGCACATGAGATTTATTCCAGGGCTCAAATCCATTTTCGCATATAACCTGGCGACATTATTTGGATTTGCGACGGTAATCATGACTTATTACGGAGTGAATTATTATTTGTCCGGATTACATTCTTATGCTGCAGGAGATCCTGTACCTATTCCTCCACAAGTCTATTATACTACCTTATTTCTTGTCGTGCTGAGTGTGTTTGCCTTTTTCAATTATAGAAAACAGTTTGATAAGAATTTTATCGTGTGAGGCTCAAATTATTTTTTTTTCGCGTCTTCCATGATAATGTCATATTTATATCCTGCGCCAAAATCTTTTTGAAGGGAAATGACTCCTTCAAAAACAACTTTATCTCCTACCTGGATCTGGTCTTGTGAAGTGATGGTCAGGTCTAGATTTTTGCCATCGTGGGTAGATCCGTCCTGGATGTGAAACCAATTCCTGTTCATGATTTGATAGTTTGCTTTGACACAGCTGCCACTGACGATAATTTTCTTCTGGTTGAAGTTGTTTTTATTTTTAAAAAGATCACTGAGTTTTATTCTATTAGGAACGTCGATTGATTCAATTTTAGTTGCAGGGCTTGTTGGATTTTGAGTAGAGGCAGATTGAGAAATATTCCCACCCGGATGCTCTGATTGGTCTATGATGTTTCCTACCAAATATAAGACCGGAAATGTACGTTTGAATTCCTGACTATAGAAATCCGTTTTTTTCAAACCATTGCGATAATAATATGTGTTTCCGATTTTAATGTCTCGCTTTGCTACGGCGATCCAAAACTCTTCTTTGTTTTCGGTGACCAGTATGTATGTATATCTTTCTGTCTCTAGAGTTTCTTTAGCTACAACCTGATGTACATCTGCTCCAACCGGTCCTTTAGCAGATGCGTTCATTTCCGTTTGTGCTTCCAACTTTTGGATTGGCGGTTCTGCTTTTGAGACTTCTTCTACCACTTTTGGTTTAGAATTGCAGGACATGAGGGCGAAAATTGCAAATGAAAATAAGAAAGCGGATTTCATTTTTTTACTTTATTTTTTTTATTATCAAATCTATAGTTTATCGAAGTAAACATTCTTTGAGACTGTACTGTGGGTGTTTTATCCCATTCAAAATT